>Ga0137306_100018_pt1 | contig 273851 bp, 231 predicted proteins | sample Inofroosms_March_FD_97187 | JGI IMG/M metagenome (GOLD analysis project Ga0137306, IMG submission 97187) | Mouse cecal microbial communities from Vienna, Austria - N-Acetylneuraminic and N-Acetylglucosamine D2O microcosms_March | ecosystem: Host-associated > Mammals > Digestive system > Large... | reverse complement strand
CTTATCCTATTGAAATACCATGTTTTATTTAACATTTTTTAAAAAAATATTTTATATGTATAGCACTTTTATAGCACATTTTCCCTTTTTGCGAAATGTTTTTGTATAATTTTTGATACACATTCCGAACTTTGCCGCAGGTTTTTATCATTTAAATGGGCATAACGCTGCGTCGTTACGGGGCTGTTATGGGTGAGGAGTTTCTGTATCGTATATAAATTTGTACCGCTGTTCGCAAGAAGGCTTGCGAAGTTGTGGCGAAGCATGTAAAAAGGGCGGTATTTTTCAGGCAAGCCGATTTTTTCCTTTATCGCTTTCGCTTTTTGAAAATAATTCGCATAGGGCTTTTTCGAGCTGTTCAAAAAAAGATATTCGCTTTGTTTGGGCAAAATTTTCAGCAATTTCTTTACAGGCAGAGGCAGGGGAATGAAATCCGCCTGCCGTTTTTTGGCATTTTGCGCCTGCAAATAAATGATATTGCGGCAAAAATCTATATCCTGCCATGCGAGATTGTAAATGGCTTTTTTACGCATGCCGGTAAAAAGGGCTATCATGAGAAACGTTTTCGCATGGGGATTTTCTTCTGTCTGCAATGCGTCAGCATATTGTTTCAGCTGTTTTTCCGTTAAAAACTCCTGCACGGTATTTTGCACTTTCGGAATATTGAAGTGCAGTGTATCATTTTTTGTACAAAGCCCGTTTTTTACGGCGAAATTTACCAACGTTCTGAACAGTTTCAAAATATGGGCGACAGTCTGCGGGGCAAATTTTTTCCCCTGTCTTGTGGTTTTATTTTCAAGTTCCTGCCTGAACATGTTGATTTCCTTTGTGGAAAGGGAAAGGGGCGTTTTGGCGTAAAAAGGTTTCAAATACTGATAACAATGTTTAATTGAAGCAAACGAGCTGAGCGACTGTTTTTGCTCTTTATATTCCCGCCAAATTCCGGCAAGGGTCGGCGCGTTTTCAAACGTTCGGGGATTAACGGCATTGACGGAACTGCCATGAAGGGATTGCTCATGCTCCAAAATTTTCCGCAGTCTGATTTTCGAGGCTTTTTTCGGAGTCATGCCTTGCGATTTGGTGCCGACTTTCTGCAAAACCTGTTTCCCTTGCCTGCCTCCGACACGGTAGTAAATGTAATAGGAATAATCATTGGCAATAATGCTCTGTCTCAAAAAACGGATTTTTATACCCGTATATCCTTTTACGGAATGGAGCCTGCCGTCTTTCGGCGGGGATTGATTAGGAAAAATAGCTGTCGTGTGCATGGTGTTTCCTCTGCTGAAATGATGAAATGGTGAAAAATCCGCGTGTGAAATTCTACGATATTAATTAAGGAATATATAGCACTTTTATAGCACATGACTTTTGTAAAAGAAAAGAAATAAGAAAATATATGAAAAACTTTTCTCATAATAAGCTTTATTTATTCTCTTAATTTTATACGGAATGCATTTTTTACGGGATTTGCGGAACTTTTTTGCCTTTTAGGCATAAATTCTGTGAGGAAAATAGAATGAAAAAACTTACCACACTTGTTTTGGCAGCAGGCCTCGTAGTTTCCGCTTTCGCTGGTTCCGCTTCCGCTGGCGAATTCAAACCTGTATTGCAATTCGCTGAAGAATTCACCTATGGTGACGCCGGCACAAACGACCAATTGGAAAACTTTGACGCCGCAACTCGTATCCGTTTCGGTTTCGACTATGTTGCTAGCGAAGATCTTTCCGCAACCATCTTGTTCCAATACGGCGGTTACCACTGGGGTACTTTCGAACCAAACAATGACGGCAGAGCAAATCTCAAAATGCGTTTGGCTTACATCGACTGGACTCTCCCAAGCACCGACGTTAAAGTTCGTATGGGTCGCCAAGCTGTTGTAGCTCCTTCTTACGCATTCGGTTCTCCTGTACTTGACAGCCGTGCGGACGCTATCAGCATCAACGGCAATGTTAACGAAAACATCAGCCTCGGTCTTGCATGGATGCGTGCTGACAGAAACACAAGAGATTATGCTGACTACGGCTTTGATACCACTTTTGATACCACTGACGCACTCATGCTTAACGCTGAATTTGCTTATGACGGCTTCAAAGTAGCTCCATGGGCTGTTTATGCACATAAACAACACGATGCAGAATCCGGTATCGCTCAATTCGCAAACATTGACGGTAAACAAGCTGACGCAGATCTTTACATCATCGGTGCTTCCGCCGAACTTAACATGTTCGATCCGTTCGTATTCGCTGTTGACGCATTGTACAACAACATCAAATACCACAACATGGCTCCTCTCGCAGAAGACAGCTACGACGCTTTCTATGTAGCAGCTAAAGCTTCTTACAAATTGAGCAACGGTGTTGCTAGCCTCGGCGGCTGGTACTCAACCGGTAACGACTGGGAAAACAATGACAACGGCTTTGTTGTTCTTGACGGCGGTTTCTCTGCTTCTTCCGTTTTGTTTGACGGCAACATCGTTGGCGCAGACGACTACACCAACGTTTTGGGTTCAGACAGCCCATTCGGTACCTGGGGTGTTATTGCTGAATACGCAGGTTTCTCATTCCTTGAAAACTTGAGCCACACCGCACGCGTATTGTACATCGAAGGCACAAACGAAAACCAACCAAATGCTTATAACCCAGGATTTGGTGACAGCATTGAATTGACAGAAGATGACAGCGCTATCGAAATCGACTTCGATACCACCTACCAAATCTACAAAAACCTTTCCGCTACCTTGCAGCTCGGTTATGTATTCTTCGATCAATCCAACCTTGCTCCTCTTGCTGAAGAACAAGACGACATCTTCCGTTCAGCTCTTACTTTCGTTTACAAATTCTAATTTTGAATTTGTCGCGTAAGACAGCAAATATGAAGCCCCTCATCCGAGGGGCTTTTTTTGTGGGCAGGATGATAAAAAAACAATCGCGCAATACAATTATCCTTATGATACGATTTTAACACACTGCAAAAAACCATCCTTTTCCCGAAAACGCCGTTACCTTGTCAAGCTCATTGCCGTTATTACTGATAACATAACAGCTTATTCCAAAAAACAATGATTATTTCACTATAAAAGTTTATTAACTTGCATGGTAGTAAAAAGTAGTATATGCTGTTTCAAAACGGAGAATATTTATGCAGTCACAATCAATTGTCAATACCAGTATAAAAATACCTTGTGAATTACGTGAAAGAATCCAAAAATTAGCCGCTGTCCGCAATCAATCTTCTCATGCGTTCATGTTATCGGCATTGGAAAATCATGTCAGCCGTGAAGAAAAAAGAGAAGCGTGGCGGCAGGAAGGAATTAAAGCGTGGGAGGAATTTCAGCAAACAGGCTTGCATTTGACCAATCAGGAAGTTCTTGAATGGATAGATACAATTGTTCAGGGAAGAGAGGAGCCAATGCCTAAATGCCATATATAGTTTATTGGACGCCTCATGCGCTTGAAAATCTTGAACAATTATATTTATTTTTATCTGAAAAGAATAAGGATGCCGCAAGGACGGCATTAAAAATTATCCGAGAAAAAGCCCTGTTGCTGGAAAATTTTCCTAATGCAGGCAGGCCTTCTCTTGATTTGGAGCCGGAGCACAGAGAATTGCTTATCCCCTTTGGGGAAACAGGTTATGTAATGCTTTGTCAAATGGGAGACAATACTCTTCACATACTGGCGATAAAACATCAAAAAGAAGTAAATTATAAATAATATCATGGTATCATGAACAGTCTGCCAATTATGAACATGAGCGCATAAAATATCCAAAAACACATTTGACAGAATTTGACAGAAACAAAAAACACGGCTAAACTGCGAAAAATTTTTCCAATGAAAAGGATATGTTATGCGTGCAATGACAGACAGAAGAAGAGCGAAAATCGAAAAAGTATTAAGCCAAAGGCAAAAAGATTTAACCCTTGTGCTTGACAATATCCACGACCCGCACAATGTTTCCGCCATTTACCGAAGCTGTGACGCCTTCGGCGTGCACAAGGTGCATTTATATTATACGGACACGCCTTTTCCGCATTTGAGCGAAAAAACGTCCGCTTCCGCAAGAAAATGGGTTGACACGGTAAGGCACGGCAGTAAAGAAAGCCTTATCGGCGAACTGAAAAACACCGGTTATCAAATTCTTGCGACAAACTGCACGCCAACGGCGAAGCCCCTGCGCGAATATGATTTGACCATGCCTACCGCAATCATCATGGGCAACGAACATTCCGGCGTTTCCGAAGAACTTTTTCCCCTCGTGGACGGTGAAATTTACATTCCCATGTTCGGCATGATACAAAGCTTCAATGTTTCCGTCGCCGCCGCCCTTTTGCTCGGCGAGGCGAGCAGACAGCGCCAGCTGAAAGGCATGTACGATACCAAAACCTTTTCAGACGAAGAATACCAAGAACTTTTGGCGGACTGGCTCGAACGCTGATTTTATCAAACAGCGCCCGCTCTTCAATCCCGCCCGCCAAAAAGGACAAATTCTTTTAACAAAACATAATCCCTCGGCAAGCCGACGGAAAATCATATAAAAAAGACAGCACGCAGGCAAAACTAAAAGCACACCATGCGGGCATTAATGCATGCATTACATAATTTAATCTTGTCACATCGATATACAGCAACAAATAACGGAAAACAGCTGACAAACGCATTTTAAACAAGAAAATACATATGATTTTCCATTTTCTCATATTCGCAGCAGGGCTTGCCTCAGGCAGTTTTTACGCCTGTGGCATTGCGCGGTTTTGTGCAAAATCGCCGATTTTCACCAAAAGGTCGAAGTGCCCGAACTGCTGCGGGACTTTGAAATGGTATCAGCTGATACCGATTATCAGTTTTCTTATGCAAAAAGGGCATTGCTCCTTTTGCCGCGGCAAAATCTCTTTTTTTTATCCCTTTACGGAATTTCTTTTCGGAACGGCAAGCCTTTTAACCTATGTGAAATTCGGGCTTACTCCGGAATTTGTTTTTTACTGTTTCGCCGTGCACATCATTTTGATTGCAGGCATTATCGACTGCCGCCTGCTTATCATTCCCGATCTTCTTACGGTTTATTCCTTTCTTCTTTTTCTGCCTTTAGGATATTGGCTGACCTTTGTTTCACCGGAAAACATTCTATCTTCCTTTATCTGTTTTGCCGTGCTTTATCTCTGCCATGCCTATTTTCTTCATATAAGAAAACTGGAAGCCTTAGGACTCGGCGATGTGAAATTCGTCCTTTTCCTAGGGCTGTTCCTGCTGCCGCGCGAAATTCCCCTCTTTTTCATGATTGCTTCAGGTTCCGCCCTCTGTTACAGCATATTCTTTCATTTTAAATACAAAACCGACCTTCATACAACCAAAATTCCTTTCGGTCCCTTCTTGGGATTTGCGGCGCTTTTCATACTCTTCCTGTAATTCCGCCTTTTTCGCTTGACATATATATATATATATTAGAGGTGGATTATAAACATATGATTATGTTTAAGAAGGCAGATATCAATAGTTCGCGCTATTGTTCCTGAAAATGCTCATTATTAATGATTATTTTCACAACCCCTTTCATAGGAGTGGTTTTATGGCAAACCTAGGGAAAAAAGTCTTAGTGTACAGCCTGTGTTCCATGTTGGCGTCACCTTTCATGGTGCTTCCGAGACAAGCCTATGCCAATACGCAAAATTACACGGTATTCAGCGGCGGCACGATTTACACCATGACGGAAAGCCTGAAAGAAGTTCAAAACAACGTCAAGCCCCACAAGGCGAAAGCCGTTGTCGTGGATAACAAAACAGGCAAAATCATAAAAGTTTTCAAAGAAAATGAAAACGCGGACATGTATACGAAAAACGCAAATTACAAACAAGTAAACCTCGGAACAAACGTCATGCTTCCGGGCTTTATCGACCCGCACGGGCACTTCCCCGCCGCACCCAATTACAGCGGCATCAGCTTGGCTCCGTCTCCCATCGGCGATGTTGACACCATAGAAGAAGTGCAGGCGCGTTTGCTTGAAAAAATCACGGAACGCGACTATGCAGGCAAAGGCATTAATTACGTAACCGCTTCCGACTATGACGACACATTGTTAGACGTTCAAAGGCACCCTTTGCATGAAGAACTCAACAAAGGCGAATTAGCCAAGTATATAATCAGGGCTTCCCACATTTCCGGTCACCTTATTTCAGTCAATACTGCAGCATTAAAACGTTTCTTTGACTCATCCTATTACAACAGCGATACATTTAAAAAGGCTATCCAATTAGATCCAGCCGACCAAGTGACAGCCGCCAAATTAATCAATAAAAACGGCAATGTGTTTTATCAAATTACCTACACTCCAAGCGGAGGCAGTTCCACGACAAAAGAACTGCCGGGTATCATAATGCGGGCGGATGCGGCACAGACATTGGCTACCGGACCCGATACCGTTGACACATATTTAAAATGCATGACAGGTACTTTCGTTGAAGCGGCGATGAGCTATGTGGCACAGCTTCCGGCGGATAAGGCATACGCACCGAAACAGGCTGAAATAATGGCGATGGCGTCAAAAGAATACGCTTCCCGCGGCGTGACAACCTCCATGCAGGGCGCCGCAGTTCTTCCCCAAGCCCTTCCGAATGCGCAGCAAGGTCTTTTGAACAACAAGCTGAAAATCAGAACCATTATCCAGCCGATGGTTTATAACGCGCTGGATCCTGAAATCAATCAAACAAGCTTGATGAACCATTTTGCTCTTGCATGGGAAAATATGATTTATGACAAATCCAAACCTGACGAACAACGCTCCATCGGCAACCCAAGCGTCAAATCTCCAAAAGCGGGTGACGATATTTCCGCATGGAATGGTGATATGAAGAACGCAGGTCCCGGTGAACTCGCCGCCCCAACAACATTAGCCAACCAAATTTACCAAAAGCAATTAAATAAAGAACTTCCTTTGGACAGGATTTTCCTCGGTTCTTGGAAAATGATTTATGACGGCTCCAACCAAGGGTATACCGGTTTCTTCGGACAAAAGGGATATTATCAGCTTCCCGACGGAAACGTGACCTATTTCCCTGTCGGCAGAACAACCAATCCTGACGGTTCCGTCACAATCAACAATCTTGGCATGGAATCCATAAACGACCCCAAAAACTTCGTCGAAGCCGGCAAACACTACGGAAACGAAGGTTGCTTCTTTATCAACAAAGCGCAGGATGTTTTCAAACTCGGCGAAATCACCTATAAGCGTTACCATGAAAAGGGACAAAGCATTCACTGCCATATGAACGGCAGCCGTGCAAGCAGCGACGGCGTGACGTTCATTGAAAAAGCCATTGCAAGCAATCCCGGCATTAAAGACGGCCGTCACACCGTCATCCACGCCCAAATGCAGGAATTGGTCGAAACACAACGTCTTTTGGGCAACTATGACCAATATCCCTTGAACAATCCCGCGAAGTTGCAGGATATTTGCACCGTATGGCAAGGCACCGCAGGAATGACATGGGAGAAAGCGGCACAGCAGGACCCAACGGAATATGGCGGTTACAACCCTGAAGAAGGGCGTTATAAGAAAGAGTTCTCCAAAGAAGCGGAACAGCTTCGCAAAGACCTTGGAAACGGTCAATTGATGAAAGAACAAAACTTCATCAGCTCCTACTTTGTCGATCATACCTATTACTGGGGACAACGCCACAGAGATATTTTCATGGGTCCCGGAAGCGCATACAACATGAGTCCTCTGGGCTGGGCTGTACAATTGGGACACCGCTGGACCATTCATAACGACACCCCTGTAACGCCGCAAAACCCATTGAAATCAATCACCATTGCAACAACACGCCTCTCTTCCGGCTATACCGCCGGCGGTGTGAAAGGTCCGCAGGAACCGATTTACCACCAAGGCGCGGGCAAGGACATCACAGCAACAAAGAAATTCTATCCGACCAAGATTGATGAGCTGAACAAAGGCGAACAACGCGACTATGTGTACTTCGACCAACGCATCACCGTATTGCAGGCATTGCACGCATTAACCGTGAACTCCGCTTGGGAAACCAAACAGCTTGAAAACAAGCTCGGTCAAATCAGGGAAGGCTTCTATGCCGACTTCGTCATTCTCGCCCAAGACCCGTTCCAGCTTGAAAAGCAAGGCGAAGCAGGATTATTGCAAATTGCCGATATTCCGGTTGTAGCAACAATAGTCGGCGGTGAAACCGTATTCGGCGTATTGCCCGGAACAGAAGCCGGTAACTTTGTTTCCAACCTTGAATCCAGCTTCTTCAACCAATCCGCTCTTACCAACATAAGTGAAAATCCGGATACGTTCCCGAACGCCTCCTATATTCCGGAAAATACTCTCATGGAAGCCGCAAAGAACTACGGCAAGGCATATCTCGGCAGTGTCCAGTTCCATGCCGATATTGATACAACCAACAGCAACACGGCAGTATTATCCGCGCAAATCATGGGTAACGGCGACCCGGTTGAAACGGTCCGGCTCCATAAGTACATCAACAACGCCGACATCAGACCGTTCACCTTTACCGGCTCCGTCAATGCGGACGATATAGACAGTCACGCGGAACAATACTGGATCACGGACAGAACTCTTGAAAAGCCTCTTGCGGCAGGCAGTGTTCTTGAAGTGGGCAAGGCGTACTATATCCACTTCGCCATTGAAAACGATTCCGAGTTCGACCTTGACAAGGACTCCGCAAAGGTACAGGACCCCGTTATCGTAACGGCGGATTCATTCCCTAAGGTTCCCACCGCTCCTTATGCCGGACATGGCGGAGGCGGGGGCTGCACCATAGGCACGACAGCCCAATACGACTTGGCTCTTGTCATCTTGGCGGCACTCGGTCTTTTGGCGATACGCATTTACAGAAAGCGTGACAACGCATAATCAACCCTATGACGCTTCGGGCTTTTCTCTGGGGGAAAGCCCGAAGTTTTCACGGAAAAACAAATAAAAGGAAAATATTCACAAAACTATCCGGTCTTATATATATCCATATATAAAAAATGAACAATCACGAAATATCGGTCCATAAACCGAAAAAAGGAGAAAACACCATGCCGGTTAACTTCCGGCAAGCAAAACTATGATTTTTTATTTATAAAATTCAAATAATTACGCAGCATTAAAAGCATGCTTCGCAATGTTTGCCATATCCTGCCATATTTTTTTCAAAATTATGCATTGACTATATATATATATATATAGGTTATTGCTATTCCTAATCATATATGAAAATTATGATTGTAAAGAGGCAGATATCAATAGCACGCGCTATTGTTTTTGAAAATTTTCATTATTAATGATTATTTTCACAACCCCTTTCACAGGAGTAGCTTTATGGCAAACCTAGGAAAAAAAGTCCTGGTGTACGGTTTGTGTTCCATGTTGGCGTCACCTTTCATGGTGCTTCCGAGACAAGCCTACGCCAACACGCAGAACTTAACCGTTTACAGCGGCGGAACTATCTATACCATGACGGAAAGTCTGAAAGAAGTTCAAAACAATGTTAAGCCCCACAAGGCGAAAGCCGTTGTCGTGGATAACAAAACAGGCAAAATCATAAAAGTTTTCAAAGAAAATGAAAACGCGGACATGTATACGAAAAACGCAAATTACAAACAAGTAAACCTCGGAACAAACGTCATGCTTCCGGGCTTCATCGACCCGCACGGGCACTTCCCGACCGCATCATCCGGTTTGACCAGCATCGACTTGAACCCTTCTCCCATCGGCGATCCGGGTGTCAATACATTGGCACAGCTGCAAGACAAACTCATCCAAACCGCAAAAGAAAACCCTGATATGTACCAATACGGAATTTCCGGTTCAGGATACGACGACACCTTGCTTGACATCAAACGCCACCCGACCCATGAAGAACTTTCAGTACGTGAACTGGGACAAAAACCTGTAAAAATCGGTCACAGTTCCGGGCACATGTCCGTTGTGAACACCGTGGCGTTAAAACAACTTTTCAACGACACATATATTAAAGGTACATTAACAACGACGTTAAAAAACCAAGGTGTCCTGACAAGCGCTCAAAGCGTGGCTTCCGCGCAGCTTATCAAATCCGGTACGGAAATCCAATACGAAATAACTCTTAACGACGGTACCAAGAAAACGCTTCCCGGCATTCAAATGCGCAAGGACGACGGAAAAGCCAGCTTCCCGATTGCTGACGCAGACACTGCCGTAAACTACATGACCGGGCTTCTTCAGGAAAGTTCTGCCGAATTTGTTGCCGTCACCTCCATTCCTGCGGCAAAGGACCAATGGATTCCATATGCCGCCAAGGATTATATTTCCCGCGGCGTAACCAGCGCCAATGACGGCGGAACGCTTGCTTTCGGTCTGGCTCTTGACGACGCGCAAAAAGCGCTCGCCACAAACGCCCTGCCATTGCGTATGGTAATCCAGCCCCGTATCTATCTGAACTTCGGTGTCAATATTAACGAACACACCCTTCAAAACCATTTCACCCTGGGCTGGACAGGCATGAATTATACCGCAGCCGATGAAAAAGACAGAACCATCGGTTCCCCGTCCGCCAATTCCCCGCAAACAGGTGACGACATCACAACCTGGTACGGCGCTTTCGTACCGACTCCTCCCGGATTTACCGGAACGCCGGCTACGGAACAAAACCATGGAAAACCGGGTTCCGAAGCGGCTGACACGACGTACGCAAACCAGTTATACAAAAAGTTTCAAGCCGACCCGGTAGGCTACAAAGACCGCATCATGCTCGGCACCTGGAAATACAATTATGACGGTTCCATTCAAGGCTACACCGGTTATTTGGCACAGCAAGGCTATTACACAAAACCTGCAGATCTGACGCCTTTCAACCCTGCCGGACGTACGGGCGATGAAGCTGCCGGCACGGGCGAATACGTGGTAGGCGGCAAACCAAGCGTTACCGACCCTAAATATTTCTGCGTCGGCGGAGCCCACTACGGCAATGAAAAATCACTCGGCAACGGCACATACGACTCCGTACAAAACGCCATTACCCAATACCACCTGCAAAACCAAGGCGTATCCCTGCACCTGAACGGCAGCTGGGCTAACGACGACGTTATCAACTTCGTGGAACAAGCCGCTTTTGAAGCTAAAAAACAAGGCAAAAACATCACCGACACCCGTCACACGGTTATCCACGCCCAAATGCAGGATTTGCAGCACATCCAGCGCATTATGGGCAACTATGACCAATTCCCGATCGACACGCCGAGAAACGTAAAGAAATTCACAAACGTCTGGACCGGCGTAAACGCCATGACATGGCAAAAAGGCGCTCAACAAGCCAATTCAGTCAATGACTACAATCCGGAAGAAGGCAGCTACCTTGACCAATTCGCAACCGGCAAAGGCAATACGGGGCAAGACCTCAGAACCGCTTTGGGCGGAGCCGGAGAACAAAACCTCATCCGCCAGCAAAACATGATCAGCTCTTACTTTGTCGACCATACGTATTACTGGGGCGAACGCCACAGAGATATTTTCATGGGTCCGGGACGCGCATACAACATGAGCCCTATGGGCTGGGCGGTAAAACTCGGTCACCGTTACACCTTCCATAACGATACCCCAGTAACGCCTCAAAACCCGTTGAAATCAATCTCAGTCGCCACAACCCGCCTTTCTTCAGGATACCAAGCCGGCGGCATAAAAGCTCAGCAGCAGCCGATTTACGGCACTGCCGGCATTAAGGAAATCGGACAAACCAAAAAGTACTATCCGACAGTTGAAGACGCAAACAGCGGCGATACTTCAAAAATGGTTGAATTCCATGACTTCGACCAACGCATCACCGTATTGCAGGCTTTGCATGCCGTTACTGTGAACTCCGCATTCTCAAGCAAAATCGAAGACCGTTTCGGTTCAATCAAAGAAGGCAACTGGGCTGACTTCGTCATTCTCGCACAAGATCCATTTGAACTTGAAAAACAAGGCACAACAGGATTGTTGGCAATCGCGGACATTCCCGTTGTCACCACCATTGTGGGCAACAATGCCGTATTCGGTTTCTTGCCCGGAACAACGGAAGGCAACTTCGTAAGCTATCTTGAAGGCAGTTTCTTCGACGCCAGCCTTGCAGGTTCCACTATCCAAACAATCAGCGAAAATGCGGACGACTTTACGGACCCGGCTTCCTTTGTGCCGGAAGCAACTCTTGCCGAAGCCGGAAAATCACTCGGCAAGGCATATCTTGGCAATGTCCAGTTCACCTCCAAGATTGACGGAACCAAGACCGTAGCCATATATTCCGCACAAATCATGGGTAACGGCGATCCTGTCAGCACCGTGAAACTCCATAAGTTCATCACGCCTGCGAATATCAAGCCATTTACCCTTGTCGGAGCCGATTTCGACAAAACCCAAGTGCAGACCTATGCAGGAAAGTTCTGGATTACCAGCAAAAAGCTTGACACCGTCCTTACGGAAAACGACAAGCTTGAAATCGGCAATGCATACTACATCCACTTCGCAATTGAAGACGATTCCGAATTCGACCTTGATAAAACCAATAAAATAATACAAGACCCTGTCATCGTAACCGCGGATTCACTTCCTAAGGCTCCTACCGCTCCTTATGCCGGACATGGCGGAGGCGGGGGCTGCACCATAGGAACAAGCGCGCAATACGACTTGGCTCTTGTCATCTTGGCGGCATTCGGTCTTTTGGCAATACGCATTTACAGAAAGCGTGACAACGCATAATCAACCCTATAACGCTTCGGGCTTTTCCCTAGGGAAAGGCCCGAGGTTTTCACAGAAAAAAAGATATGCCGACTTTCATTTACAAAGCAGTTGATCAAAAAGGAAAAAACCACAAAGGTTCCATTGATTCCGACACGGAAAAATCGGCTATTTTCGCGTTAAAAGCCCAAGGGCTCATTCCTCTTTCCATATCCCTGACCAGCAAAAAAATTTCTGAAAATCAAAAACAGTCCCATACGGGGACTTCTTCTTTTAATGAAAATTCCGGACCCAAAAATATCATTGAAAAATTACAAAGCATACATATCGGTCCGCAAAACGTTTCCTCCTCCAATATCGCGGCAGTCATCAGACAGCTGGCAACCCTCATAAAAGCCGGTTTGCCCGTTGACAAGGCATTAAAATACCTTGGGGAACAATGCGCCAATGAACAGCTCAGGCAATGCCTGTCCCAAATAAAAGACAATATCCGCACAGGAAAATCACTGGCTGACAGCATGGCGGAATTTCCGCAGTTCTTTTCCCAAACCTTTGTCACGATGATTCGCGCCGGTGAGGAAGCCGGCACCCTGGAACTTGTCATAGAACGATATGCGGACCACATGGAACAGCAAGTCGCCCTGAAACGGAAAATCCAATCCGCCTTGGCATATCCTGTTTTCATGCTTTTTGTCGGAACAGCCATCATCATTTTCCTGCTTGTTTACGTTATTCCGCAAGTTACCGGCATTTTTGCCGATATGGGAAAAATCCTCCCCCTGCCCACAAGAATTTTATTGGGCATAAGCCAATTCGTCCGAAGCTTTTGGTGGATCATCGCGCTTCTTGCCACCGGTTTCGCTTTTCTTTTTTACCGCTTTAAAAAATCGCGCAGGGGAAAACTCCTTTGGCACGGTCTGCTGCTCAAACTGCCCCTTGTCGCTGAAACATACAGATATGTTTTGGTGAGCCAGCTCACAAGAACGCTTGGCATGCTCCTGAAAAACGGCGTCACGCTTTTAAAAGCCCTGAAAATAGTCCATTCCATTACGGATAACGTCATTATGACCCGCTCCGTTCAGAATATGATTGACGGCGTGCAGGAAGGGCATGATATTTCCGCTTATATGAACGAGGAAAAACTGTTTCCGGGCATTGCGCGGAACATGGTGGCGGCAGGTGAAAAAAGCGGAAATTTAAGCGATATGCTCCTGTGGGTGGCTGACGATTGCGAAAACGCCGTTGCAAACAAAATTCAAATTCTCACGTCTCTTTTGGAACCGATCATGATACTCATACTGGGCGGTTTTGTCGGCTTTGTCGTTATCGCAATCATGCTTCCGATTTTTGAAATGAGCAGTCTGGCGGGATAGTATGAAAATATTTCAAACCAAAACCTTTCTCTTTTGCATTTGTTTTCTTTCCGCCTGGTTTGCCGCCTCCATCACCATGGACCTGCGGGAGGCGCCCATTCGTTTTTCCGGCATAAAACAAAATGCGGCGGTGCAAAATACGGGCGGTTCCCCTAAACAATATCAAAAAATTTTACAAGCCAACCTCTTCCGCGGGCTTGTTTACTCTCCAAATCAGCAGCAGGCGCTTCACAGCCAAACAGCAAGGAAACATACGAGCGACGGTTCCATTCCCGTTAGTTCACTGCCATTAATTCTGACCGGCACGATAATTTTAAACGACAGCTCGGAAAACAAGGCGATTATCGCTAACGGAAAAGAACAGAAACTGTATACCGTGAACCAAACCGTCAGCGATTGGAAAATTGTGGAAATCAACCGCGAAGAAGTCATCATCGCCCAAAACGCCAAAAAGGAAAAACTCGTCCTCAGAAAAGAAAATACGGTAATACAGGCGGACTTCACCTATCCGCTTTCCAAAGACGAATTGACGGACTTTTTCAGCGATATTCCAAGCGTGCTCCAGCACGTTCAAATTCTCCCGTACAATAAAAACAATATCCAGGGATTGCAGATAATCAGCATAAATCCGGGCACGTATTTCGACAAGTTCCGCCTCCTGCCGCAAGACGTCCTGCTGCAAGCCGATGATACGGCGATACGCTCATACAACGACATCGCCCGGCTGGCGGAGGTGATCCGGAACGATACATTCACCATAACCCTTTTAAGAAACAACAAAAAACTCGTGATACAATATTCTCTCACATAGGAACGAAACATGAAACATCTTAAAACCATTGTTCTTGTATGCCTTGCGCTGTTTCTGCCCGCAAACGGCACTTTTGCGAATGAAGAAAATCCGGCGCACCTTTCTGCGGAAAAAACAATAAAATTCGATTTCCAAGATGTGGATATACACCAGTTTATCCGTTATGTAAGTGAAATGACGGGATATAATATCGTCACGACCCCGAATGTGAAAGGAAACATCACCATTTACTCCCCGGTGGAAATAAACACCGCGCAAGCCTTTGAAACCTTTATCGCCATTATGAGGATACACGGGTTCGCCGTGCAAAAAACCGGAGGCGTGTATTCGGTCATTCCTTTCAAAGACGGCATACAGCAAGGCGAAACAACGGTCGGCATTGAAAATTCCCGTTCCCCCCAAAGTATCGAGACAAGAATCATTCCGCTGAAAAAAGCCATGGCTTCGGAACTTTCCAAAATCCTGCCTGCGATTCTGGCAAAAGATTATTATATCACGTCCTATGCCGGAGCCAACACCTTGGCCATCACCGCGCCGAAATCTGCCATGGAAACAGCCCTCGCCTTTATTGAACAAGTCGAAAACAGCACCAATAACGGAAAAACGGCAATCATAAAATTAAAGCACGGCAACGCAAAAACCCTTGCGGCGCCTATCGCCACCATGCTGAAAAGCAGGGATGAGGAAATGTCCAAACGGGGCGGAATCAGTATCAGCATGGTACAGCCGGACGACAGGACAAACAGCCTTTTGGTTTTCGGCGATGATGAAACAATCGAAACCGTTCGGGAAATAATTGCGGAAGTCGACATTCCGACCCCGAAAGGCAAAGGCGACATCCACCATGTCCGCCTTGCGAACGGAAAAGCCGAAGATATTGCGGAAGTCCTCAATACCCTGCTTGAACGGCAGATCGCTTCGACAAACGCGGAAGAAGAAAAGGACATCGTGCTTTCAAAGGACGTCAAGGTCGTTCCCGACAAATCGACAAACAGCCTTGTCATCACCGCCCGCTCTGATGAATTTGACGCCCTGCTTGAAATAATCAGGAAACTGGATATTGAAAGACAGCAGGTTTTCATCGAAGCCCTTATCATGGAAGTCAACAGCGAAGCGAGCGCCGCTTTCGGCGTCAACTGGACCTTAGGCACGGATTCGGGCGATGTGGGCATTGTGGGCGGTGTTAATCTAAACGGCGGAACAATCAATTTAAATTCAAACAGAACCGCCACGCTTCCTTCCGGTATCAGCCTCGGCGCTATTTTGAACGAAGCGTTTTCCATCGGCGGAACGGCATACAACGTCCAGTCGATTTTGAACATGTCCAAAGGCAATACCGATATTGACGTGCTTGCCACGCCGCAGCTGCTCACCCTCGATAACGAGGAAGCCTCCTTTGAAGTGGTGGACAACATTCCCTACACAAAAGAATCCACGGCAAGCAACGAGGCGACGTTTACCACGCAAACCATGGATTATAAGGATGTCGGGGTGAAATTGAAAATCGTTCCCAGAATTAACGACAACGGGGCGCTGAGGCTGGAAGTCGAACAGGAAACAAGCAGGGTGACGCAGGGACTGATCACCTTGTCCAACGGCGATCAGATTGTCGCCCCGACAACAAGAAAACGGCTCATCAAATCGACCATTTTGCTGAAAGACGGACAAACCGCCGTCATAGGCGGCTTGCTTGACGACAATTCCAGCAACCAGCAGACGGAAGTTCCGGGATTTTCAAAAATCCCCGTACTGGGCTGGCTTTTCAAATCAAGACAAAAAGAAAAAAGCCAAACCAATCTTTTTGTTTTCATCACGCCTAAAATCATCAGAAGTTTTGAAGAATCAGAAACCCTCACCGCCCAGAAACAGCTCATACTCCACCAAACGAGCATAGGCAAAGACGGACTCGGGTTGCCCATTATCAGCAAACCGAAGCTTCTTCCTCCGCTCATGGTTCGATAAGGAAGCCCCCATGCCTATGAATTATGATGATTTTTTATTGGGTAAAGAAGAAAAAGAGCTTTTTTCCCGGCAGGCGCAGAGAGAAAACGTCCCTCTCGCGAACGTGCTGTACGCTGAAAACCGCATAACCGAAACGCAATACCTTTCTTTGCTTTCGCAGGAATTCGGAATCAGCCATGTGCCGGATATGAAAAATCTCATAAATCAGGAACATTCCCCATGGTCTGCTAATTTTGAGGAAATATGCCTTTTTTCAATCCAATGGTTAAGAAAAAATATTGTAATTCCGCTCTATTACAACAATATTCCCGTACTTGGGATTTGTAACATACAATCATGGTCCATAAAACAGGAACTTGAATTTTTATTGCAGAAACAATTCATTTTTCCGGTTTTGCTGGAAAAAGAAAGCGTCCAGTATCTCATCAATTTGGCTTTCAACTCCGTAAGCCAAGAAAATTCCGAAGAACTGCTTCAGCAGTCGGAAAACAAATCCGTTGATTTCGACGATGACACGATTGACGATGTTCTTGACGACAGCAACGAAACCCCGTTCATCCGCTTCGTCAACCATGTTCTTGCGCAGGCGATAAGGCTCGGCGCAAGCGATATCCATATTGAGCCGTATCGGGAGGAGTCGCGTATCCGCTTTCGCTTGGACGGGGTCTTGTACGATAAAAACAAATTGGAAAAATCCCACCATGCCGCGGTCGTTTCCCGTATCAAGGTCATGGCGAAACTGAATATCGCGGAAAAAAGGCTTCCTCAGGACGGAAGAATAACCATAGCCTTAGGGGACAGGGAGGTCGGACTGCGTGTTTCAACCCTGCCCACTTCTTTCGGCGAAAGGGTTGTGCTGCGTTTGCTTGAAAAATCCGAAAGGATACTCTCTTTGAACGAACTGGGGCTCACCCCCTCCTGCTTTGCCGTGATGAAAGAATTTATCAGCATGCCCAACGGAATTATTCTGGTCACAGGTCCGACCGGCAGCGGAAAAACGACAACCCTTTATGCCGCCTTGCAGGAAATAGCCTCTCCCAGCAGGAATATCCTCACCATCGAAGACCCGGTGGAATATGAGCTTGACGGTATCGGGCAGGTCCAAGTCAACACAAAAATCGGGCTGACTTTCGCCAACGGGTTAAGAACCTTGGTGCGCCAAGACCCCGACGTCATCCTCATCGGTGAAATCCGCGATCAGGAAACCGCCTCCATAGCCGTGCAGTCCGCCCTTACCGGACACCTTGTTTTTTCAACCCTGCACACGAACGACGCCCCAAGCGCCATTACCCGCCTGCTTGATATGGATGTGGAATCGTTTTTATTGAGCTCGGTATTGCGGGGAGTCATTGCGCAAAGACTAGTCCGTGTGCTTTGCCCGCATTGCAAAACAGCCTATTCACCGAATAAAGACGAAATGCTGAAACTCGGCAGGGCGGCGGAACATATGCAAAACAATACCCTCTATAAACCGCAGGGCTGTCCGGAATGCATGAATACCGGATACAAAGGAAGAATTGCGATTTATGAGATGATGCCTATTCATGAAAAAATGAAAAAATTGATCGTGGACAAAACCGATTCCGCAACAATCAGGCAATTTGCGGAAGAAAACGGAATGTACAGCCTTTATCTTGACGGAATGATCAAAGTAGCCCAAGGAATAACTTCCCTGACGGAACTGACAAGAGTAATCAATGCGTAACTTTTTTTCTTCTTTTTTCAGCAAAATTGAAACATGGCGAAAACCGCTTCTGTTCTCGGTCCATGCCGAATTTTTCAAACGGCTCTTTTTCGCTTTCTTTTTATTTCTCATCTGCTATCTTTGCATTTTCGCCGTTCTTTCCATGAAAAAGAATGCGGAAATGAAATTTCGGCATTTCTTATCCGTATTGGAAGAAAACAATGTCAATATCGTCAACCCGCAAATCAGCCTCATCATGCCCGCTTTAAAATTCGACGCGCTCAGCCATGCGGCTTATCCGGATATTGTGATTGAACAGGGAAAATTGGAATTATCGCTTTGGAACAAGGAAATAAACCTCACCGGCGCTTTGGCTAAAGGAAAAATCACGGCAGCCGTCACATCGGACGCATTGTTTTCTCCCAAGCAAATAACCGCGCGGGCGACATTTGAAAACATCGATTTAAAAGACATGAAAAATTCATTTCCGCTGCAAACACTGATAGGCGTCAATTCCGGCACAGCCAATTTCAACGCTTACGCAGCCTTTCAGCTGCAAAATTCAAAACCCGATCTTTTCTCCATGGACGCAGCCTGCAAAGGAAACGTGACAAATGCCGATGTCATCAACCATATTCCTATCCTGAACCGTTCAGACATTGCAAACGGAAATCTGTCCGTGGATTTGCGGCTGAACAAAAGCAAACTCGATTATTGCGATATCTCTTTCAAGTCCGACATAATATCGGCGGAAGTGAACGGCACCGCGGATCTTGATTACCATAATCTCCGCCAATCGGCATTAAATTTCAACGCCGTTGTCAAAATCGATAAGAATGATATCAATCAGGAACTGACCCCAAAAAACACGCGAAGATCAATTCTTGAAAAAAACGAAGTCAGAATGAAAATCACCGGCTCCCCCAATTCTCCGAACGTCAATGTCTTATAACGGATTTAACTGGATATGTTATGAATAAGCTCTATATCGTCCTTATTGAAAAATCAGCGCATTGGCATGTTTCCGTCTGGAAAAAAAACTTTTTCCTGCCCTTTTTGCTTGCTGAAAAAAAATACGCCAAAACAAATCCCGAAGAGCTGACAGCCGCAATTGCTGACGACCTGAAAAGCAGCTGCCCGCAATCCATAAAAAACAGCGTATGGCATATTTGCCTCGACCCTAAAAACGTCATCGTCAAAGAATGGAAATTTCCTTTTTCCTCGCCCGCAAAAATAAAAAAAGCCATCGGCATAATGCTTGATGTCGAAATGCCGCAGGCAAACCTGTTCACCCATACCGCAATCATCGGCAAAAAAGAAAAAAACGATACGGAAACAACAGCATACACGCTCTCTTGCCTAACGTCTTTTTTAACATCATGGTATTTATTGACGGACCGATACGGCGCCGCGCAAACCAAAATAACCTTTTTGCCTTTCCCTTATCTCTTAGGACAAAACCATGCGGAAGAAAAAAACTATCTGGCTCTTTACGATGAAACGTTCTTTTCCATTTGCCGTAAAAAAAATCAAATAAAAAAACTCTATTATATTCAACTGCTTAAAAATGAACAAAACGGCAAATATTTCAATGCCGCCATGAACTTCATTTTGCCCCATGCGGAACATGCGGAATTTGTCATCATCAGCGAAAACAAACGGGAATTGAAAGAATACCTCGACAAAGAAATAAATTATGCTCCGTACATCGCAATTCCCAAATTGCAAGCCCTCTCGGATATATTGAAAAAATGCGCGTTTTTTAAGAAAAAATCACCGTTCAAGCATGCGGTTTACAGCACTGAAAACATTGTCGCCCATAATATCCTTCTGTCTTTCGGCTCGGCTTCATTATTTTTCACCCATAAAAACAAAACAAATTCACCGGAAAAAACAAATGAAAACTCGCAGCTGGAAAAACTGCTCAACCCGAATTTCATTCCTTGTTATCTTATTGTGTTTTGTCTTGTCTTGGGATTAAGCTCCCTCAGCCTCAAGCTGACAGCTCTTAAAAATGAAAATGAGAGCTATTTAACGGAAATTCAAAACAGTTATAAAAAAGCGGTTCCGGACGCCCCCTCTTTTTCCAATTTCAAGCAGTTGAAAAGCGTGCTTTTAAACAGAATAGCTCCGGAATCAGCCGCGCATTCCCAAAATACGCCTTTAGCCGTTTTGGACCGCCTAAGCGAACGTTTGCCGGATAAGGAAAAAATCATCCTGACAAATTTCAATATGAACAAAAATATTGTTTCAATCAATGCAAGCACCATAAATTACGAAGAGCTGGATAACATAACAAACGCGTTGAAAGCGGATTCCGATATTTCAAACGTGAAAGTCACAAACGCATCCATCATCAAAGGTCAAAACAAATTCAGCATCAATTTTGAAATCACCTTCAATGTGGAGGATACCATATGAGCAAGCTCAAGTATATGCTTATGCTGACGGCGGCAGGCTTTCTTCTTTGTTTCATATATCTTCACACGCAGATAAACAAAGCCGAACACCAATTACAAACAACGAAAAACAATTACGCCGAACTGAAAAGCCTTATCGCGCAGATTCCTTCCGAACAGCCGCAGGCGAAATCCCTGTCAACGTCCCTGTTTTACCGCCTCAATGAAATATCGGAACAATTAAACATGGCACAGCAAATAGAATCCGTAAATCCTTCTCCCCGCACTGAAAATTACAGTGAAAAATTGGAAATCCGCCTCTCGAACCTTTACCTGGACCAATGCGTCGCATGGCTGAACCTATGGCAGGCGTATCCTGACATACAAATCGAACAATTATCAATGCAAAAAAATAACGACAACTTTTTTTCATTGTCCATGGGCATTATCCGTTATGAATGAAAACAGCGCTTTCACCCTGTTAGAAGTATTGATTTCATTGTCGATACTCAGCATTGTCGCCGTCATTTCCGTTCAGCAAATTGGACGGCAGCAAGAAAGCATAGCGTTTAATCTCTGGCAGGATGCCGTCATTTATAAGGAAAGGGAAATTTTAACCAATATCATCCAATCCAAGAATTATGAACAATCGGGAACGCTCGCTCCTGAAAATCCGAAAATTTCATGGAAATCCGAAATAAAAACAATTGACGGGCAATATCAGCTCAAAATACTTTCAGTCAATTTTAAAAATGAAAATTCCAAAAACGGTCAAAGTGTCACCATGGAGTACATATTACCATGAACAATAACGGATTTACGCTGATAGAACTCTTAATAGCCATGAGCCTGACCTCGGTCATAGGCATGGTTCTTTTTTCAACATACGATATGGTGATGCAGTTCGGCACTGAAAGCAAAAAAATTGTTTTTCAAAAAGAGCAGGAACGCTTGTTTTCAACAATATTGGATAATGATTTCGCAAATATTTCCATTGTTCACAACAAACCTATACCTGTGTTTCTTACTCCCCAGGAACATTCCGCACGGTTCAAACAATTCGCCGGCGCAGAAAAAAACACTTCCGGTTCCGACATATTGGTCATTTCATTGCAGACAACGTTCCAAATACATGGCGGCGCACCCAAAAACGCGCTTCCTCCCGCATATGCCGTGGAATATTATTTACGAAAATCCCGGCAAAACACGTATGTTTTAATACGCAGGGAACGTCCGTTCGCCGGTATCGATACGGATTTTCGGACGACGGAGCTGCTTTTGGACAAAAACATCAAAGAAATAGACATCCAAGCGTTATGGAACGAACAATATTATTCAAACTGGTCCGAAAAAACCACAGCCGATAAGAATTTTTATCCCCAAGCGTTTAAATTTACCATTTCATATTCCGACAGAAAAAACTTCACGTTTATCGTTCCGGTTCCGGCAAAAGAAAGAGATAGCCGATGAAAAACAATCAAGGGACTGTTCTGATTATAGTTTTAATTATTCTTACCGGGCTTGCGGCAATCGCGTCCAGGCTTTCTCAATTCGTATTGTACGACCATGCCCTTGCAAATTTAAACAAAAGAACAATACAAAGCAAAATTTTTGCGGAATCGGGCGAAAATCTCGCAGTCAAACTCTTGCGGAACAATTTGTCAGCAACATCAGCCGCCCGAAAACATACGCTTGAAGAATTGACGCTTATTTGGCAAGCAATCATGGATTCTTTTAAAAGCGAAGATTTTTCCATACAAATTGTCGATGAAAATTCTTTTTTCCCTATCAACAATATTTTTTCGTCAACGGACGATACGCGCAAGAGAGCTTTATATCATCAGCAAATCCTTAAAAATATTCTGGTGAACCTTATGAAACAAAACGGTTATGCCGGAACAGAAGAAAACGCATATGAAATGGCGGATGAAATGCTCAATTCCATGCTGATATGGGGAGGACAGATCGCTCCTGATGCGGAGGAATTAAAAAAATACCTCGCTCTTCCCGTCCGGTGTTTTCCGCCCGAAAGACCGTTTGAAAATCCCCAAGAATTAAATTTGATAGCATGGCCGCAAACTATCGATCAAACATTGATACATAATATCATAAACGGAACAGACAACGGCAAAGGATTAATCGACATCGTCAGCGTTTGGAGCAGCGGTCCCATGAATATCGTTTTTTTAGAGCCGGTTGTCGTCCGAAGCCTTTATGACGGACAAAATCAAGCCGGCGATTTTTTACAGCAAATACTTTTAAAAAGAACTTCAAAAGAAAATTTAAATGAATCCGCCTGGTACAGGGAAATTTTTGAAAGCTTTGCACAGAATGTTCCCTCCCAAAGCATCGTATCCCACTCGAGCAGGGTTTTCCGTTTTCACATCCGGGTCGGAGCCGGCAATAATAACATAAGCATGGTATCAATCTGCACGATTTATGATAACTATATAAAATGGAAATATAAAAACATTCAATAAGGAGATAATGCGATGTTGCACTCTAAAAAAAATGACGGATTCACTTTGCTTGAATTAATGATTGTTTTGGTAATTCTCAGCATCTTAGGCGCCATCATCACCCCGCAGTTCATGGATGAGCCCCACAAGGCAAGAGTTGTGCAGGCACAAATGCAAATCGAAAATTTATCGACAGCAGTGAAAAAATTCTATTTGGATAACGGATTTTATCCCTCAACGGAACAAGGCTTGGAAGCCCTTGTGACAAAACCGACCATGGGAAAAACACCTAAAAATTATCCAGCGAACGGCTATATCAGCAAGCTTCCGGACGACCCATGGGGAAATCCTTATGTTTATATCGTTCCCGGGGAAAGAACCCCTTTTGAAATCATGAGCTTCGGTGCCGACGGACAGGAAGGGGGAGAAAACGAAGACCAGGACATTTACGGAAAAGATACTGCGAAAGAATGATGAAAACGCACGGCAATCACTCCTCCGACAATGCTTTTACGCTCCTGGAGCTGACGATAAGCTTGGTTTTAATAAGCATTCTCATGAGCGTATCCATTAATTTTTTATGGCCGTTCGACAAAAATATTTTGGATAGCGTCAATGAAATAATCGATGCTAAAACCGAGGCTAAAAGCTTAGCCATTTTTAATGGCGAGCAGCTTGATTTGGTTTTTTATCCCCAAAAAATCCTTATTGCCAATCATGGGAAAACATATAAAGAATTTACGCTTTCCCATGGTTCCGAAATAACGGAAATCAATAATAAGGCGCTGACGAACGGTTTTTTCAATCTTGCTGTCAGCAAAATCGGATTGTCGGAAGAATGCCTGATTAAAGTGAAAAACAAAAACAACTATAAAATCATCTACCTGCCAACGATAGGGGAACCCCTCACCTTTGATAACGATATGGATTTCGACAAAATCCATAAGGAGTATTTATGAAACGGATTTTACTTTGTTCTTTCTTTTTTCTCATATTGTTATGCGGCTGCGCAGCGCAGTCAAACAATGCTGAACGACTGGCGCCGCTCGACATCTCAAAGGCATTCAATGCCTATGACAACAACGAATGTTCAAAAAGCATCCAAATTTTTTCAGAAGCCGACAATCTGCAAAAAAATCCTATTATCCTAAACGGGCTCGGCATGAGTTACCTGCAATGCAAACAACCGGAAAACGCCGTCAAAGTTTTCAAGGAAGCAGTCAGCCTTGTTCCCAATTCCGCCGCATTGCAGGCAAATTTAGGCATCGCATATTATGAGAACAATCAAATTGCCGAGGCAAAAGAAAAATTCAAACTGGCATTGGAGCTTGACCCTCAGCTGATGGAAGCCGTTATCGGCGATGCGACAATATTGATTCACGAAAAACAGCCTGAAAAAGCATTGAAAATTCTTTTCGATTTCGCACAGAATTATCCCGATGAGCCGATTATAAAATATAATGAAGCCATCGCATTTTATGAAATGGGCATGTATGCCGACAGTATCAAATTACTGCAGGAATACACAGCACAAATGCCGGACGATGCGTATGCCTGGAACGCTCTTGCCGTCGCCCAGCAAAAAAACAACCGCTTTGACGACGCATTGGCAAGCATTGATAAGGCGATAGCCCTGTATCCTGTTGACGGATATTTTTATTACAACAAAGGCAACATATTGAAAGACAAGAACAAATACGCCGACGCGGACAAGGAATACAGCCGTGCGATCAGCTTTTTGCCCGAACTTGCGGAAGCCTATGTCAATCGCGGTGACATCCGGTTTTTGCTGAGAAAAACCAAAGAAGGCTGTGAAGACCTGCAAAAAGCCTGTTCTCTGGGAAGCTGTGAACGTCTGGAAATTTATAAGGATGCGGGAAGATGTCTCGGAGGAATATGGAAATAGTAAAAATTTGGAGGAATACTTTCATAGAATTGTTTTTGGAAACATATTCTTTTTTTATTCCTCCGAAACACCTGAAAAACTATGTATCGTTTCCGATACTCCTCGCTTTCCTTTTGGGAGGGACAGGATATTTCTTTCATCCTCTAAACAAGACAAGCGTATTGAAACTCATTTGGATTGCCTTCATGGAAGAATTGACATGGCGGGTTCTTATTCAAGAGCAGCTGAATACGTTACTGCACAACAAAAAATTATATTCCGTTTCAGTGTCCTGCATTGTGACCAGCGTATTTTTCGCTCTTTTCCACCTCTTTCGGCAACCTGCCGCCATGGCGGCGCTTGTTTTCTTTCCCGCGATGATTTTCGGCATGTTATGGGATAAATATAAAAATCCTTATGTCTGTATCGGAATGCATTTTTGGTATAATTTCACATTTTTTTACTTTTAATTCAATATAACCTTACTCTATCGCCGCATTAAAGCATTATACGTTCTTTTCAAAATAAACCCTGTCATAGCCCTTTTCCCGAACCCTATGCGTTTGCGTATAATCAAGAGCGGGATACCAGGCAAGGTTTTCATGCATAATGACATCGGTATAGAGGATTATTCTGCCATAGCCCCGCTCTTTCGCCCACCGCTCGGCAAACAGCGTGAGTTTTTTACCATATCCTTTCTTTTGAAAACAAGAGCGAACGCCAATATTATCAAGCAGCAGCGTTTTGTCATCCTCCGGAATGAGCACAACATAAGCGACAATCCGCCCTTGCTCTTCAAGCACATGGACATGCTTTCCGGAAATATGGACTTCATAATCATCAAGCATGGGAAAAGGCTTTTTATCCATACGCTCAAGATAGAGGCTGTAAGCGTCCTCGGCAACAGCCTCGACTTCGGCACGATTTTCCTGCACAGCCAAGCGTATCGCCTGCATATTTGTCCTTTCCGTATTCAAGAACTATTCTCTGCCGAGCATGAAAGCTTTATAGTTTCTTTCCCAAAGTTCCGCTTTCGGACTTAATCCCTGCAAAGCTTTCAGCCACAGACTTTCCGGAATTTCACAAAAAGGTGCGGTTTTACTTAAAACGCCAAGCATGACGATATTTGCGCATTTGCCTTGCTTATCCCCGAGACTGAGCGCCTTTGCCAGCACATCGACGGAACGGACCTGAAAACCTTTTAAAACTTCGGCAATGGCGCTGTCGCCCGGATATTTATCCATTGTCTGCCCCTGAGGCAAGACTTTCGTTTCCGCCAGCAGTATCGTGCCGCCTTTTTTCAGCATGGAAAGAAAACCGGGACGTAAAACTTCACTTTTTTCCATAACAATCAAGCAATCGGCAGAACAAGGGGCAAGCTCCGGACTATAAGCATGCCCGCAGGCAAACGTGCTGATTACCGGACCGCCCATTTGCGCCATGCCGTGGGTTTCGCCTTTGACAATGTTTTCTTTGTCGTAACCGGCTAAAAAAGCAAGCTGCGCAAGCACCTTGCCGAAGAATAAATTACCTTGTCCGCCAACGCCTCGGATAGCAAGACTTAAGCGTTCAGGAAGCTTTTCCCTTTGCACTTCACTGCAAAAAATTTCATCGGGAGCAGTAAAAAGCTCTTCATTCTGCCCGCGGCGCCGCACGCAAATTTCTCTGTCCGCTTGGCTTATCGCCCCGCGCGGGCACATTTCCATACAAGCGGCACGACCGCCCGCGCAGGAAGTGCACAGATTGTTCCAATCAGGTTTTTTCTTGCTGTCAAAAGCAATTCCGGGACAAATCAAACAAGACCCGCAAGAAACGCATTTCGCAGGGTCAAGCTCCGGACGCGCCTTTTTTTCGCTTGCCGGCACTTTGCGTATGCACGTGCCTTTCACAACCAAAACAACAAGCCTGTCGCCCTGTTCCGCCTTTTCCAGCGCTTCTTTCAATTTTGCCTGCAACTCTTTATAATCGTAAGCGCTTGCGCCGATGACTTCCGCTCCCTCCGCCTCCAAAGCCTGCTCAAGCTTAAAGGGCGAAGCCTGCCCCCCTAAATTGACCGGGGAGGTCGGGCTTGGCTGTCCTCCAGTCATGCCTATCCATTCGTTGTCAAGAATGATTTTCAAACCGCCGATGTGACGGAACAAGCTGTTTCGCGTGGCGTCAAGTCCTGAATGGCACTCTGTGCCGTCACCCAAAATACTGACGACCTTTCCCTGCGAATCAGGTTTGACATTCACAAAACCAGCGCGCATGCTTTCGCTTGCCCCCATGGCAAGACACGTATCAGAAGCCCCCATGAAATAAAGCAGGGTGTTGCAGCCAATATCGCCGAAAATCGCTTCTATCTTGCCCTGCCTGCGCATGCGGCTGAGCAGAAGACCAGTCAAACGGTAAGGACAGCCCGCACAAATCATGGGCGGACGGGGCATAGGCATTAAATCAGGCTGAATGTTTTCGACCGTGCCGCCTAAAAATTCTGTAATGCCTGCGAAATTCCATTCCGTATTTTTATTGTACAAAGGCTTGCCGATAACGTTAAGCCCCGCCATCCGGCAATGTTCCTCCACAAACCTGTATCCGTCCTCAAGCACGTACACGTTTCCGCCTCGGGCATGAATACGGGAAACAAAGGCTTTGATCTTCTCCATGGGCAAAGGATTGGTAAAAGCCAAAGAAAGCACATCAATCCCGCTATCCACGACAGCACGGTATTCTTCCATATACAAAGAACCGGACCCATACGTGATAACGCCCTTTTTGCCCGTTCCAGCATATTCCTTGTTCAGCGGGCTGTTTTCCACAAAATCGGCAAGCTGCGGCATGCGCTCGTCCATAATCCGGTCATAAGACTTACGGGCATTGTTCGGCAAAGAATTCATCGCCCTGAAATCATCCACTGGCGCTTCTTCCCGCTTTTCCTGAGGAATAAGGCGTATCAGCCCTTCGCTGTGGCAAAGCAAACCGCTCGCATGCACAACCGCCGCCGTTTTAAACGTACGGGAAATTTCCACGGCAATTTTAGCGGCTTCATGCATTTCCTGGTGGTTGCGCGGCTCAAAAACAGGAAGAAAACAGCTTTTATACAAATATCGCGGGTCAACAAGATGCTGCGTCGAATTGGGCGCAAAATCGCTCGCGACATAAAAAACCAAGCCCCCGCGTCCGACGCTGTACGTTGAAGCAGAAGTAAACACATCGCCCGCTTGAAATACGCCCGGTATTTTCATGGTCACAACCGCGTCTTTGCCCGCAAGGCTCGCGCCTACGCCCATGCCCGCCGCCACAGCTTCGTTCACAGCCCAGCCGACCCGTATTTTATCCTGAACCTTTGCCAAGCCCTTATCTATCACTTCCGTGCTTGGTGTTCCGGGATACCCCTCTACGGCGTCAATGCCCGCGCGCACGCAGCCGCTGGCAAAAGCGATATTGCCCTGTACGACATGGGGAGTATTTTCCCGCTCTTCACAAAGTTTTCGCATATAAGCCCACCGAATGGAAAAGGAGCGTTTGTCTGCCCCTTTGTAACTATCTCATAATAATTTAATGATGTTCCAATTTGCTTTTGCGGCATATTCCTGCACTTGTCCGCCGCCCAAAGCCGTTTCAACGCCCCCGTCGAGAGCCTTTTGCAAATACGGCGCAAAATCATGGAAATCAGCGGGCATCGTACCTAAAACTTCCGCCCGTACTTGCTCGCGCATCGCTTTCGTATACCCTGTCATATATTCCCAAAGCGCCGCGTTCCCTTTTGCCGAAGGCAGCAAATACGTATCAATGTCGCCGATCGCCCCGACAATGGCTTTTGTCAGCTCTTCTCGGCTCAAGGTCAGATTGCCCAGGTAATTGGCGGTATCTTTATATACGGCAAGGGTTCTTTCCACATTGGGGTCGCGGTAGGAAACAAAAGCCAGCGTTCCCGCATTCCGCGTATACCGTACAAACGCTCCGTAGGCGCCGCCCTGCACACGCACCCTGTCCCACAGATAGCCCATCCGTAAAAAGCGGGTGATCACATGGGAAGAACCATGAAAAACATAACCGTTTTTTTTCAAATCCGCCCCAAGCCCCACATAATTGACTTGCGCAGGCAAAAGGAGTCCCGCCGCTTGTTTTTTGAAAGCGTAACTGCGGTCAGGAACGGGACGGGAAACATCGGCGAAGCCTTCCAACAGAGCGGCAAGCCTTTCCCCTTTTGCGATGAGCTGTTCCGTACCGGTAAGGCTGAGCACTGTTTTAACTTTGCTCAGAATGCTTGCATGCAAAGCGTTCAGGCGAGCCTCGATGTCTGCAAAATCATCCTGTACCGTATCTGCCAATTGGCGGATAAAATCCCAATAAGGCAAACCGTTCATTTCTTCGTTCAAATACCCGAGCTTTGAAAACATGCCATTGATATAGGACGCCAAAAGGCTGTGCCCGGCAGGAACAATGGACTGCTCAAAACGCGCCTTGTCCTCCCAGACCATTTGCACGAACCGTTCCTTATTGGAAAAATCGGTTTGAAGCAAAATCTCTTCCAGCAGCGCATAAAGAGTATCGATTTTTTCTTCGACAACTTTTGCGGAAATCCGCAGATGCATGAACGGTTCATCTTCATCAACCCTGCTGTGTACGGAAACGCCCGTATCAAGACCGCCAGTCCGGGCGGATATTTCAAGCCCCAAGTCCACAAAATCGTAATTTTTCGTACCCATTTCCGTAAGCGCCCGGCAATAAAGAGAAAGCAACGGCAAATCTTCTTGACGGACATGGTCGAGGGGAAATAAAATTTTCACATATAAAATGCCGGTGGTATCGATTTCATGGCGCAGCACGGTAATACCGCCGCTTTGCTTCACAGCCAAAGGATTTTCTTTGCCCTGCAAGGGAATATCGTTTAAACCCAAGGTCGGAATGGTCGCAAGGGCTTCTTTGCTGTCTTCCTTTGCCTGGGCAAGAACCAAGGCGGAAGAAAGAGCGACAACCTCTTGTTTTTCCTTATCATTTAATGAACGGACAATGTTGTCCAAGCGTGCCCGCTCTTTTTCTTCCCGTTCTTTTGCAAGGGAAGAATTGGGCAAAAGCACAACCAAAGAACGGTGGGGATTATCCAAAAACCATTTTTTAATGGCGTTTTCAAAAACCTTTTCACCTTTTGCCAAACGGCTTTTTATGCTTGCAAGGGGCTTTTCCCATGCAAGAGGCAAAAACGGGTCTTCGCCGTAAAGCCAAGTGCTGAGGCTTTGAAACATGGCGGAAAGTCCGCGGGGGAAATTGCCCGTATTGTTTTCACGCAAAATAAATTCTGTTGCCGAAACGGCGCTGTCAATGGCTTTTTGGCTTATACCCCGCTCGGCTAAATCCGCCAAGGTTTCCAAAATCAGAATTTCGATTTTATCTCCGTCCGCGGGCAAAACAGAACGGAGCCCGATGGAATAATAGGCTTGGCGCAAATCCGTTTCCATACCGCAGCCTGTCACATCTTCCCCAAGTCCGGAATCCATCAGGGCTTTGCGAAGCGGAGAACCTGCAAGCGCCGTCAAAATATGCTCAAGCATTTCAAGCACCATTATTTCTTCCGCGTCCTTGCCCTCGCATAAAAGCCAATTTACCGTGACATGGGCGCTGCGCGGATTTCCGTCGTCCTCTTCCGCGGCATAAAATGTTTCAATCTTCCGCTCGTAGTCAAGGCGTTTTTGCAAAGGAACAGCTGAATTGATGTCCAAGTAATCGAAATCATTCAAAAGTTCCGCAAGCTTTTCAAGACGAGCCTCTTCCGGGTCATCACCCCAAAAGAAAAAACGGGCGTTGCTCGGATGATAATAGCGTGTATGGAAATCTTTAAACTCCGCATAGGTCAAATTTAAAATTTCAGGAGGATTGCCGCCGGAATCCAAACTGTAAAGGGTATCCGGAAAAACAGAATGCTGGCTTTCTTCCGCAAGCACGGAATCAGGGGAAGAATAAACCCCTTTCATTTCATTGTAGACAACGCCTTTGAAATTCCATTTCACGGTATCCGTATCCTCGGCATGGATATGCCAGCCCTCCTGCAAAAGCACGTTTTCATCAATGCGGGGATAAAAAACAGCGTCCAAATACACATCAATCAAATTATAAAAATCCTGCAAATTGGTGCTCGCCACCGGATAACACGTCTTATCCGGAAAAGTGAGGGCATTTAAAAAAGTCTGCAAAGAGCTTTTCAAAAGCTCCACGAAAGGTTCCTTTACAGGATATTTCTTAGAACCGCAAAGCACGGAATGTTCCAAAATATGGGCGACGCCCGTCGAATTTTTCGGGGGAGTTCTGAAAGCCACCCCGAAACTTTTGTTTTCATCGGCGTTGACGACGCTCAAAACTTCGGCTCTGGTCTTCTTATGCCGCCAAAGTCTGGCAGTTCCGCCAAGTTCCGTTAAACGCTCTTCGCGCAATAAGGCAAAATCTTTATGCATACTTTCCTCAAATCATATTTTTCAATTTAAAAAAAAATGGCTCTTGCGAGCCATATAAAATAAGGTGAATTTCTTTCAAAAAAATAATCGGCTCAGTTAGCAGTTGGCGGCGCGCAGCGTCTCTTCAACAGTTTCAAGACTTGGCGTCGCGTCATCTTCCAAACGGCACAATGAACGCACTGCAAGCATAAGCATATCGAAAGGCAAGGTCATTTCCGTACTGCCGTTGTTCACGGTGCAGGAATCACCATGCATATTGATACGGTACGCACGGCGCTCCTTTGTTTTTCCGTCACCGGAAACAACGGAATAAACCTGTTCATGGCTATCGGTCACGTATAATTTTTGCGTGGTGAGAGAGGCTTCGTCTTCATCATACCAAGATGACTCAGAAAAAAGACGACCTTTAAAATTCATTTCACCGCCGTTATCAAGCTTTAAACAAACTTGTTCCATAGGGCTGCCATTTGTTAAATCCATAAAGCCTCCGAATACGCCAAACAAAAAACATTTTTGCTTTCCGCCAGCACGTTTCTAAGGTATTTTTTACACAGCTTTCTTTTAAATGTCAACCGAGCAAAATTCGCAATTCCTCCGCTCCGCCTAAAAATTTTATATATTTAAACCCTATACAGAAGAAAAAAATTTTGTTAAATTTTTCTTTCAAGCTTTCAGCGCAAAAGCTGCCAAGGAGAATTTTATGCCTGTTTTAACCTTTTCATTGGGACCGTTGGAAACCAACTGCCACCTCTATCAAAACGGAACAGACGCCCTTATCATCGACCCGAGCGGACATATGGTCGATATCCTTACGGAAATAAAAAACAAAAAACTGAAAATACAAGGCATTCTGCTTACGCACCTGCACTTCGACCATGTTTACGGCTGTGCGGAACTGGAAAGTTTCATGGATACGCCCATCATGGCGGGAAAAGAAGATATCGAAATAAGCGATGTTTTGATTTCCTCCGCCGTCCGTTACGGTTTGCCGAAGGTTGATGAATTTCACCCCGTGCCCCTTGCCGAGGGTATCCATAAATTCGGCTCCATTGAAGTTGATGTCCGCCATGTTCCGGGACACAGCCCCGGATCTTTGGCATATTATATCAAAGACGAGAATATCGTTTTTACCGGCGACGTGCTTTTTTACCGCAGTATCGGGCGCTCCGACCTGCCCATGGGAGATTTTGAACTGCTTGCGAAAAGCATACGGGAAAAACTCTACACCTTGCCTGAAAACACCGTCGTTTATTGCGGGCACGGTCCGGAAACCACTATCGGCGATGAACGGATAAAAAACTCTTTTGTGCGTATCTGAACATATCCTGCTGAAAATCAAACCCGCCATGAGTACAGTCATTTTTTCCTGCAGTCCGAGAATGAACGGCAATTCCGCCTTTTGCGCTTCGCTTATCCGAAATGCGGTGCAGGACAGCCGAATTTTCTTTCCTTGCAGAGAATTTTTGCAGACGTGCATTGCCTGCGGATTTTGCGACAACAAAAAGGGATTATGCAAATTCAGCCTTCAGGAACAAGATACGGTCGATAAATTCTATCAGGAGCTTTTCCAAGCGGAAAAAGCGATTTTTATCGCTCCGATTTATTTTTACCATGTGCCTGCCACATTCAAGGCGTTTTTGGACAGGTCCCAAGCGTGGTTCGCCCTTGCGCAGGAACAAAAACCCGCCCGAAACGTATGCGTGGACCTCATTCTTTTGGGCGCAAGGGAAAAAGGCGACAAACTTTTTGAAGGCGCGAAACTCAGCATACGCTACGCCCTGAACAGTATCGGGGCAAAACTCGAAAAAAGCCTCTGCCTTTACGGACTTGACAAGCATGACGATTTAGCCGGCAATTTCCATAAACAAAAACAAGTCCTTGATTTCATATGTTAACATCCCGTTATTTTATGAAAATTGACTGGAATATTTTCCGGGAAAAACGCTGTCTGTATTGTTTACGTCCCTTTTTTCCGAAAAAATCCGCCGACCCTCTCGAAAATCACATTGCAAACAACCTATGCCCGGAATGCGCAAATAAACTGAAAGAACTGCGCACAGGCTTTTGCCGGCACTGCGGGGAAATTCTTCCCGATCCCGGTCAAAGCGTTTCCCGCTGCGGGCATTGCCGGGAAAAGCCCGCCCTTTGGGATGATTTTTCTTTTTTCAATAAATACGAAGGAATATTGCGTGAATTTATCCTCAGCGCCAAATTCAGCCAAAACAGGGCGTGCATGAAATTCTTGGGGGAACTTTTGGCGCTTCATTTTCTGAACCGCAATCAGGACATACGGAAAATCAATATCGTTCCCATGCCGCTGCACAATAAACGGCTTATGCAAAGGGGCTATAACCAGTGTCTTGAAATATTGAAGTTTTTTGCCCGCCGTATTGAGAAACATACGGACAAAACCGTTCATATCCATACAAATCTCTTACAAAAGAAATTCCATACCGTTCCGCAGCATTCCCTGAACAAAAAAGAAAGGCAGAAGAACATTAAAAATTCTTTCTCCGTTTCCAAGCATGCGCTCAAAGAAATTTTTTTGTTTGATGATATTGCAACAACAAACAGCACACTGGAAGAAGCCTGCAAGGAACTGAAAAAATCCGGAATCGGGCATATCCATATTCTTGTTCTTGCCAAAGCTTGAACAAAAAGCGTTTTTATCCCGTCATAGCCTTACTAATCTTCATCATCAAAGCTGATAGCCAAAACAGGGCAGATTTCTATGCAAGCCCCGCAGCGGGTGCAAAGACTTTCAATGCAGAAAAGATAGCCTCCCGCCCCGATATCCAGCGCATCATGCGGGCATTCCGCAATACAGCCCTCGCACTGCACGCACTCGTTCACATCAATAACGATAATTTTGTCAAAATCACTCATATTAACCCGCGGTTTTCATAAACACATAAAGTTCCGTCAGCAACGCCTCTATGCAATAGGTAGGATTGACCATAAGATTGAGCATTTCATAGCACAAAGCCACGCGCTCGTTCGCTTCGAAAAGTTTGCTGAAAGACAGGGAGCAAAACAGCGAGGCGAGCAGATAATTTTTTCTGCCTGCCATGGCATGGGCGAAATTTTTCTGCAAAATGCCGCATATCGTTTTTGCAAGCTCGCTGTCGACAGCGCCTTTCGCCGATGTCTTATCCAAAAGTCCTGTACCGTTTTGAAAAAATTTAATAAGAATGTCTTCCCATTCCCGTTCCGTTTCTGTCAATTCCTGAATAGAATCTTTCCATGGCAAAGTCATGACGAAACCGCGCGAGAGCAAAGTCGGCAAAACCATTTCCCGCTGCGACATGGTGAAAACATAATGATTGTGCGGACTTGGCTCTTCCAGCAATTTCAATATGGCATTGCCTGAAACCGCGCTCAGTTTTTGTGTTTCAAGCAGCAGGACAAGACGCTTTCGGGCGTATCGCGGAGCTTCCGTGGAAATTTTCTTCAAATCCCGCATGGAGTCCACATCAATATTGCCTTCGCGACTGTCAAAAACAATAAAATCAGGATGCATGCGGGCGGCGACTTTATAGCACTCCGAACAGCGCAAGCAAGGGTCTGCGAGAAAATCACCTTTATTTTCAGGACGTTTCGGATTTTCACAAAAAAAGAGCCCCGCATAATGATACGCAAAAGCCGTGCGAAGTTCCGCGCTGCCCCCTTCAATATGCAGCAGCTGCGGAGGATTTTGCCGCAAGCGGTTGATTTTTTCTCTGAATGTATCAAACAAAGGCGATAAGGCAGGCTCAAAAATTTTAATCGCCTCATCCTTATCGGGCATTTGCTCATCAGCACTGTTCTTTTTTTCTGCCATATCGTATCAAAAAAATCCGGCATAGTTGACGGATTTTTTATTTTTCTAGCGGCGGATGGTTTGATTTCTGTCGGGACCAACGGAAACAAAGCCCGCTTTCACCCCGATAAGTTCCTCTAAACGCGCCACATATTTTTTTGCATTTTCAGGTAAGTCCTCAAATGTCAGACAAGAGGAAATATCCTCTTTCCAACCCGCCATGCTTTCATAAACAGGTTCGACGTTGGCATACTCGAACGCGGAACTTGGCGGCGTTTCCAATTTTTCACCGTTGAGCACATAGCCGACGCAAATTTTAATTTCATCAAGCCCGCCAAGAACATCCAATTTGGTCAAAGCAAAAGTTGTCGGCTTGCAAATTCTGTAACATTCGCGAAGCACGCAGGCATCAAACCAGCCGCAGCGGCGGGTTCTGCCTGTCGTCGCCCCGAATTCCCCGCCTTTTTGCTGCAAATACCTGCCGGGTTCATCAAAAAGTTCCGTCGGAAACGGTCCTGTGCCGACACGCGTGGTGTACGCTTTCACAATGGCGATATGTTCTTTTATATATTCGGCGGGAACGCCTGCGCCCACGCTTGCATTACTGCAAACCGTATTGGAAGAGGTGACGAAAGGATAAGTGCCATGGTCTATATCGAGCATGACGCCTTGTGCGCCCTCGAACAAACAGGATTTACCCTGTTTCTGCAATTCATGGAAAATGGCTGTCGTATCCTGGATATAAGGAACAAGTTCTTCAGCTATCGCCATAACTTCCTGATAAACCTTGTCCGTATCCATTTCTTCAATATGATATAAATTTTTAAAAAGGGCGTTTTTTTCAATAAGCGCCGTTTCGATTTTGCGGCGGACCAGCTCCTTGTCTTTCAAATCACCCGCACGCACTCCGATACGCGCCATCTTGTCTTCATAACAAGGTCCGATGCCCCGTCCTGTCGTACCGATTTTGCCGTTGGCGCTTTTCATGGATTCCCGCGCGGCGTCAAGCGTTTTATGGTACGGCATGATAAGCTGGGTCTTGGGGCTTACGAAAAGACGTTTTGGAGAAGTATCGATATGTTTGGCTTTAAGGCTGGCAAGTTCTTCAAGAAAAACAAAAGGATCAAGCACAACGCCGTTGCCGATGATGCAAAGTGTTCCTTCGTGTAAAATACCGGAAGGAATAACGTGCAAAACATGCTTTTCACCATTTACGATAACGGTATGCCCCGCATTGTTTCCGCCTTGATACCGAACAACGCAGGCAACTTCGGAACCTAGAAGGTCAACGATTTTTCCTTTTCCTTCATCACCCCATTGAGCGCCAAAAACTGTCATATTCGCCATAATTTACCTCGCCAAAGCATAGGAATTATTTTTGTTTTCACAAGGTTTTTGATATACGTCGCTTTTTTTTACAGGTCAACAAAAAGAATTATTAAAATTCATTCATAAAATGGACCGCTTAGCAAGAACTTAAATTTTTCCATAGCCTTTTCAACGGAAATGCAGTTGATAAGCGGATATTCTTCCGGCACAAAATCAGGCTTGTTCCCTTTCTGAAATTCCCGTAAATTTTTCAAATACCATTGGTATTCTTCTTCGGATAAACGGACTTCCATCTGTTTCGCCGTGCCTTTCAGAGGATTTTTCGGGGCGAAATGCCAAAAAGAAGCTGTTTCGGACAAAATGACCAAAGCGGGAATATTGAGAGCCAATGCCATGTGCTCCGGCGCCGAAGTATTGCCGATATGAAAAGAAGCGAAAGACATGCAAGCCATTGTTTCCCGTAAAGTCAACGGATTTGCCGGCATACGCACGCGCTCGGGGGCAATGTCCAGTAAATGCCTGACCTGCTCATCTTCATTGGGGGCGCGGATAACAAAAAAAACAAATTGCGGATAATCGGCTAAAATTCTACGCACCAATTCCCCGTAATATTTCCAGCGCCGCTTGGGATGCTTATGGGTTGCGTCAAGCGTGATAAACGGAGTGTTTTCTTCAATATGCAAGGAAGCTAAAATTTCCCGCGCTTTTCTTCTTTCCTCTTCCGTCAGGTAAAGCCGGGGTTTTTGCTCTGTCGGTTCAATGCCTAAAGGTGAAAGGATACGGATTTTCGAATAGGAAGTATAATCATGCTCCGTGTTTTCCGGAACAAAGCAATGCGTATACAGCATTTTCTTATACGCATGACGGGGAGCGAACGATAAGCGGTATTTCGCCCCTGAGCACAAAACAGCCATTTGGCAGCGCGGCAGCTGCTGCATATCCGCCACGACATCGAAATTTTTCCTGTGCAAATTCCAATAAAATTTTATTTGCGAAAAAATATTTTCATTTTTTGGAAACGGAATGATTTCATCAAGATATATGTCTTTTTCAACAAGAGGAACGCATTTTTTTTCCGTAAGCAAAGTCAGTTTCGCATGGGGGAAAGCTTTTTTCACAGCTTCAAAAACCGGACTTGTCACAACCACGTCGCCAAGCTGCCTTTGCTGGATTATCAATATGTTTTTCGGAATGTCTGTTATGTTCTGCATAAGCAATCAATATCTTTCAAGCGTTCGGTTTTGGACCTTCTTCCGCCAGCAAGCCACATATTCCTGGTTACCCTTGGGACCTTTGATCATGGCGGGCGTAACGCCCAAACATTCCAGCCCCAAATTTTCGCAAAAGGTCAGAACCTTACTGACAGCCTCCTGCCGGACCGCCTCATCGCGCACAACCCCTTTATCCGTCTGATGAGCCCCGACCTCGAATTGAGGTTTGATAAGGCAAACGACAAGCCCGTTCTCTTTTACGCTTTTTAAACAAGGCGGAATAATCAATGTCAGCGAAATAAAGGAAACGTCGGAAACCATGACATCCACTTTTTCAGGCAGCAAATCCTCATCGGCATAGCGGAGGTTCACGCCTTCCATATTGACAACCTGCGGGTGTCTTTGCATTTTTTCATGAAGCTGCGCATGCCCCACATCCACGGCATAAACCTTTTTCGCCCCGTGCTGCAGCAAACAATCCGTAAATCCCCCGGTGGACGCGCCCGCGTCAAGACAAATGCAGTCCGTCACATCAAGCCGGAAATATTCTATCGCCGTCAAAAGCTTATAGCCTCCGCGGCTGACAAAGCGCTCTCTGCCCAAAAGCATGAAAACCGTATCGGCAGGATAATTTTGCCCCGCCTTCAAAACCGGCTCCGGCTTCACCCCTTCCGGCAATTCCCTCTGCGGATCGATGACAACCTGTCCCGCCATGATGAGGCGTTTTGCTTGCTCCCTGCTTTCCGCCAAACCCTGCTCAAAAACAAGCTGATCGGCGCGCATTTTTTTTGCCATTTCTTACTCCACCAAAAAGCCGAGCGATTTAAGCATGGTTTTGTCTTCTTCCGCGCCAATGCCCTGCGTGGTCAGCATATCACCGGTAATGAGGGCGTTCGCACCGCTTTCGAAACAACGCCTGCCCTTATCCGGCAGCAGTTTCCTGCCGCCTGCAAGCCGCAAATACGCTTTGGGCAGAATAAAACGGTACAGGGCGAGGGAAAGAACAATCTCATCATAGCTTAACGGCTCGTTCCGCTCAAAGGGCGTTCCTTGGACAGGAAATAAAATATTGACAGGAACAGAAGAAATTCCCAATCCCGAAAGGGAAAAAGCCATGTCGATTCTGTCCTCCAAGCTTTCTCCAAGCCCCCAAATGCCGCCGCTGCACACTTCCAAACCGCATTCCTTGGCAAGGCGTATCGTCCTTAGCTTATCGGCAAAACCATGCGTCGTGCAGACCTTGGCGAAAAACGTTTCCGAACTTTCCAAGTTATTATGCACCCGCTCAAGCCCATGCTGTTTCAGCAGCAAATAGGCATCCTTATCCAGCAAGCCGAGGGAAGCGCAGCAAGAAACCTTCGCCGTTTCTTTTATCCGCTTCAAACAAGAGGCAAGCTTCTGCAAATCCGCTCCGCCGGGGCTTCTTCCGGAACAGACAAGGGAATATCTTCCGATTTTCGCTTGTTCCGCTTTTTTAGCATTTTCAACGAGAACATCTTCCGGCAGCAACGCATATTCTTCAGCGCCGGTCTGATAAAAAGAAGACTGTGCGCAAAACTTGCAGTCCTCTGAACAGCGCCCGCTTTTCGCATTGACAATGCAGCAAATATCAACCCTGTCACCACAGAAAAAACGGCGGACCGCATTCGCCTGTTTCGCCAAATATCCGCAATCCGCACGGGCGAGGGAAAGTATTTCCCGCTTCGATAAGCAATTTCCCGCCAAGACCTTTTGCGTCAGCCCGTCAACAGCCCAGCAGGATAAAACGGAAGCATGCATTTTACAAGTCCAATGCCCGGCAAAACTGTTTAAAAGAAGGGGCAACCTTATCCTTTTCAGACAAAACAGGAGATGATATCTTCCAGTCGATAGCCAGATCAGGATCGGCGAAATGGATGCCCGCCTCGTATTGCGGAAAATAATAATCCGTGCATTTATAATGGAAATGGGCCGTTTCGCTTGTCACGGCGAAGCCATGGGCGAGCCCCGGTTCAATCCAAAGCTGCCATTGATTTTCCGCAGAAAGCTCCACCCCGTACCACTTGCCGAAAGTAGGCGAGTCCGGGCGGATATCGACAGCCACATCATACACGGAACCTAAGGAAACGGAAACCAGTTTGCCCTGCGCATGTTCCCTCTGATAATGCAGCCCCCGCAACACCCCGTATACGGAACGCGAATGATTATCCTGCACAAAAGGATATGTTATACCGATTTCCTCATAACGTTCTTTTTGCCATGTTTCGACAAAAAGCCCCCGATTATCGCCAAAAACTTTTGGTTTTATAAGAATGACGCCTTGGATAGGACTTTGCTCAAATTCCATTCTCAACCTCTATTCGCTGCCCTTTATCAGTTGGATTAAATATTGCCCGTAATCATTTTTTTCCATTGGTTTGGCAAGACGCAAAACATCTTCACCCGTAATATAGCCGTTTCTCCATGCGATTTCTTCAATACAGGCGATTTTCAAGCCTTGGCGCTTTTCCACTGCATGGACGAAAGAACTCGCCTCAAGCAATGATTCGTGCGTTCCCGTATCAAGCCACGCAATTCCGCGTCCGAGAAGCTCGACATTCAACTTTTGCTTTTCCAAATACCGTTTATTCACATCCGTGATTTCCAGTTCACCGCGGGCGGAAGGCTTAATGGATTTTGCAATGTCAAGCACTTCTTCATCATAAAAATACAAACCCGTAACGGCGTAATTCGATTTCGGTTTTCGGGGCTTTTCTTCAATGCTGATGACTTTGTGGTTTTTATCGAATTCAACAACCCCATATCGTTCCGGGTCGTTCACGTGATATCCGAAAACCGTTGCCCCGCAGTCTTTTTTCTTGGCATTGCCCGCCCTGGCGATAAGTCCTGTGCCGAAGAAAACGTTATCCCCCAAAATAAGGCAGGTATTTTTTCCTTTGATATACCGCTCCGTGAGCAAAAAAGCCTGCGCAAGCCCTTCGGGTTTTTCCTGAACCACATAATGGAAAATACAGCCGTAATCCTTACCGTCACCAAGCAGAGCCTGATAAAGCGGCAAATGTTCAGGAGTTGAAATAATGACGATTTCACGGATTTTTACCTGCATGAGCACAGATAACGGATAATAAACCATAGGCTTGTCGTAAATCGGCATGAGCTGTTTGCTTACGCTTTTCGTCATGGGATACAGCCTTGTTCCGGAACCGCCTGCTAAAATGATGCCTATCCATTCTTTCATGTTCCTAGCCTCTTATCTGCCGGTGTAATTTTTTTCCAGCCAACGGCGGTATTCTCCGCTTTGGACGTTTTCAACCCATGCGCTGTTTTCCAAATACCATTTGACAGTTTCCGCCAATCCTTCCTGAAAATTATGCTTCGGTTTCCAGCCCAGTTCATTCCGTATTTTCGAGCAGTCGATGGCATAGCGGAAATCGTGCCCCAGCCTGTCTGTGACAAATTGAATCAATGTTTCATATTTTCCGTCTTCATGGGGACGCAGTTCATCCAATACCGCGCAAATGGCTTTTACAACCTCGATATTGCTTTTTTCACTGTTTCCGCCGATACAATAGGTTTCCCCAACCGTACCTTTTGTCAAAACCAAATGTATCGCTTCGCAGTGATCTTCCACATGAAGCCAATCGCGGATATTTTCCCCCTTGCCGTAAACCGGAAGTGTTTCTCTTTTCAAAGCATTAAGCGTCACAAGAGGAATGAGCTTTTCCGGAAATTGCCTTGGTCCGTAATTATTTGAACAGTTTGTAATCAAACAGGGCAACCCGTAGGTTTCATGATATGCGCGCACAAAATGGTCACTGGAAGCCTTGCTCGCGGAATACGGGCTGTTGGGAGCAAAAGCCGTTTTTTCCGTAAAAGCCGGGTCCGCAGGTTTCAATGCGCCGAAAACTTCGTCCGTCGAAACATGCAAAAAACGAAAATCTTTATATGCCGCGCTTTCCTTGTCCAAAGATGCGTGCCATTCCTTTACCGCCCGCAGCAAAGCGCATGTTCCCAAAACATTGGTCCGCACAAAGGCTTCAGGGTCGAGAATGGATCTGTCCACATGGCTTTCGGCTGCGAAATTCACAACATACTGCGGAGCATATTCCTTGCAAAGATATTGCACAAGCTCATAATTGCCGATGTCGCCCCGCACGAAGACATGCCTGTCATTCCCTTTAAGGCTTGCAAGGTTGTCCAGGTTTCCGGAATAGGTCAATTTATCCAAATTAATGACCCGATAACCCATGGCGACAGCCATAAGCACATAGCAAGAACCAATAAAACCCGCCCCGCCGGTTACTAAAATTGTTTTCATATTTTCACCATTCTTATTGATATAACGCACGAATTTTTCTGCGGACAGAAGAAACCGGAATAATCCGCGAAACCTTTAAAAGGCTTTCCACAAAAAGATAATAACCAAAAGAATAAAAAGAACAAAAAACACGTTTTTTATGCTGTTTTTTAGGATACAATGCGCTTAACCGCTTATATTCCAGCCCCCAATCATCATAAAAACGTTTTTTATTCCGAGCCATGTATTCACTCGTCCTCTTTTTTCCGAAAGACGCATGAGATTTATGATAAACATAAAGATTTTCGATAAAAACACAGCGAAAACCGTTTTTATGGGCGCGCATGCAAAAATCCAGCTCTTCAAAATAGCCCGGACTGTATTCTTCCCTAAAATTTCCGACTTTTTCCAAACAGCTGCGGCGTATGGAAAAACATGCCCCGTCGGGAAAAACGATATCCGGATACCGCGGAACGATGTTTTTTGCTTTCTTATCAATAACATCCATTAAAACCGGCAAGGTGCCGCTATTAAATTCCTGTTTCATCCGTTTCGCAATCGGCACGGAAAAAGGATTTCCGTGCGACAGGACGGGGCTTGCGACACCGATTTGCCCGGAACTTGCGAAACATGCCAAAATACGGTCGCTAAAACCGGCGGGAATAAACGTATCACTGTTCAATAAGGTTACGATATCGCCATGGGCATGGCGTATTCCATCGTTCACGGAATGGAGGTATCCCTTGTTTTCCGCATGGCGCACAAGAACGGCTTGCGGGTACTGCGCAATAAAATCGTCCAATATTTTCTGGGTTTCCTGTTTTGACGCATCGTCGACAAGAATAAGTTCAACCTGCAAAAAATCAAGCGAACTTGCCAACGACCGCAGACAAAGGTCCACATCGAAAGGTGCATTGTAAACAGTCAGGACAACGGAATGGATCAACAAGATACTTTTCTCCTCGCTAAAGAAGAAGTATACAAAGAAGAGAAAAGAAAGACAAATTAAAAAAAATGAAAAATAAAAAAAAGCCACCTGGACGGTGGGTCAAATGGTGGGGTGTGCAGGATTCGAACCTGCGACTCTCTGCTTAAAAGGCAGGTACTCTACCTACTGAGTTAACACCCCGAAGTCACAAAAAATAAAACGGAAAAAAACTGCCGTAACAGCATATGCCGTTATTCCGCAATCGGCTTTATGGTGGGGTGTGCAGGATTCGAACCTGCGACTCTCTGCTTAAAAGGCAGGTACTCTACCTACTGAGTTAACACCCCTGCGGAACATTCCTTTTATATCAAGCAAAGTACGAAGTCAAGCAAAAAAATATTTCTTTTCATTATTTTTTATTTTTCCCGTTTTTTTAAAATTATCCAATGATAACCTATAATTATAATGACAACCCATAATTATTTTGACACGCCATAAAGAATAGGTTATTGATAAGTATCATAAATAATATGCCTATGAGGTTTTAAGTATGAAAAAAGTATTAATCGGACTTGCCGCCGTCCTTATTCTCATTTTCGGGGGTCTCACTGTTTTTGTGAATACAAAAAGTGATTTCATCATCCAAAAAATCAGTGAAGTTTTAGAAAAAAATCTCAATGCAAAACTCGAAATGGAAAAATTGCCCAAACTGAGCATTTTTCCCTCTCTCACCGTCAGCGCGGGGAAATCTTCCTTAACTTCTCCCGAATACACCGTCACATTCGACAATGCCGACATCAACGTTTCCCTTTTCAAGCTCTTTTCGGGCACGGTGCAAATCAACTCCGTCAAGGTTGACAGCCTCTCCCTCAAATATGTCGACACCGGAAACAAGACAAAAACGGAAACGGTAAAAAACGATACCGCAAATCCGAAACAAGCAAAATCCATAGAAGAAATTTTCGATCTTGTCCCTACCGAAATTTCCATAACAAACAGCAACGTTTATTACAAAGACAACGCACAGGAAGTTCAGCTCCGAAACATCAACGCCCAAATTGAAGATTTCGGCATAAATAAAAATTCTTCCGTGGATTTTAACGGAAGTCTCGCGTATAAGGATAAGCAGCAGGATATCGCCTTTGATTTAGCGACAAAACTCAGTTTTCTCTTTATGGGGCAAAGCATCGAATACGATATTGAAACATTTAAATTCACCCCCGCAAAAGGCTTTCCTTTCAGCCAACCCGTTAATATCACAGCCGAAAGCATTATGAACCTTTCGCCGGTTATGGTTGAAAAACTTGACGGAACAGTCCAAAGCCCCTTTGCGGACCTGACCCTCAAGAGCAAAGGAAATAAAAAAGAAGGGGAAGTCACTGTCAGCGGCGATATTTTCCCCCTTGCCATTCAAGAAAACTTTTTAGCCGGCATGCGCTTCAACAATCTGCCCAAAACAATGCAGCTGAATGCGGAAATAAAAAATACGGCAAAAACCGTTGTCATAAACAAATTAACCTTAAACCCGAACAACGGACTTATTTCAATCAAAGGTTCATACGATTTAACAAAACAATTCCTCAATGCCGATTTATACGCAGAAAATCTTGCCGTTCAGGATTATTTGCCTAAAGAAACCGCAAAGGACCAAACAAGCGCAAAAAGCACACCCAAAGCCCGGACGCAAACCGCCCCAAAACAAACTCAAAAAAGCGGCAATTTCAATTTCAAGCTCACAGCCGACGCTAAAAACATTTCCTATGAAAAACTCACCCTTGACACCATCCACAGCGTTGTCACGGGAAGAATGAACAATAAGGAAACCGTCATCGACATCAAACCCCTCACCGTCACCAAGGGCGGCGAACCTATTCATGTTGCCGCCAACCTGGAACTTGCGCCAAAGGATTTGGTCAGCATCAATCTTGACGCTCCAAGCATCACCGCCCGTAACTGGGCTTCCGCCTTTATGGAAAAAAATCCATTGGACGCACAGCTTACGGTGAAATCAACCCTAAACCTGAAAACCGCCGACCCATTGAACACCCTGAACGGAAGCGGACAAATCGACGGCAAAGGCATTAAAATCGAAACGAAATTTCTCCCTTTCATAACAGACCTTTTGCAGCTCAAGCTGAAATTGAACGACAGATACGAATTCAGCACGCTGAAGGCTCCTTTTACGATTAAAAACGGTTTGCTCTCAACGACAAATACGTATATCGACAGTTCCGCAATCCTGCTCAATGCAAACGGAACAAGCCACCTGGCAAAACAAAGCCTGAATTTAACCGGTAACGCCGAACTCAAAAAACAGCGTTTGGTTTTCCCCTACAAGGTCACCGGCACATACGGCGACCCGCACGTAAGCTTGGATTTATCCAAGCAACTGCAAATATTGGGAAAAGGCTTGCTCAATACAGGCGATTCCCTTGGAAATGACGTTATCGACGGCGGAAGGCTTCTTGAAAAAGGCTTAGAAAAACTTTTCAAATAAGCAGGCAGGCAAAGCGGGGGCACACAGCAATAACCCGCTTTGCCCGATTTTCAATCCTATAACCAAAAGAGAGCCATTATGGACGATTATTTGAAACAAGCCCTTGAAATAGTGAAGGCACAAGCTTCTGTCCGTATCATGTCAGAAGAGGAAATCACATCTATGGTGAAAAACCTCTCCCACCATCTGCGCCATCTTGAAGATTTGCCGGCGGAAGAAAGCGAGCCTGTCGCCGTCAATATCAGCCCGGCAAAATCAATCAAAGAAAAAACAATCACGTGCCTCGAATGTGGAAAAAGTTTTAAAATCATCACAAAAAAACATTTGGCGACCCATAATTTGGACGCGGATTCCTACCGCGAAAAATGGGGCATAAAAAAGACAAGCCCCCTTGTCTGCAAAGAATTGCAGCGGGAAAGAAGAAAAAAAATGCGTGAAATGAAGCTGTGGGAAAAACGCAGTGCGGAAGCGAATAAAAAACGCAAATAATACCTGAAAATTTTTCTTGACAAAAACGCTCTTTCTTTTTATTAATACTTCTCATGCCGGGATGGTGGAATTGGTAGACGCAGTGGACTCAAAATCCACCGGGTGTACGCCCTTGCGAGTTCAAGTCTCGCTCCCGGTACCAGCTTAGTCATTGTTTTTGAACATATTTGAAACTGCTGCATACATGTAAAGTATGCAGCAGTTTTTATTTATGTTTTTTAATGATTTCCCTCAAAAAAATTTTCATTCTGAAAAATAAGACTTAACACAATATGAAAATTATGATAACCAAGCAATATACTGTAAAATTTTGAAAAATACATGAATTTGAATAAAAAAACATCAGCTCAAAAATAAGGATTCCTTTCATGAGTAACAATACAAACCAACAAACCAACAACAAACAAAAGAAAGGAGTTTCCTTTCTTTCCCTGCTTATTGCCATACTCATCATTTTAGCCGTCATTGCCGGTGTTTATTTCGCCTTATTCCCCGATAAGGCGGACATTCCCTTCGTATCGGAAGAAATCGAAAATAAAATCAACGCATTCATCAAAAAACCCGACAATGCTTCTGAAACAAACTCCGCACAAAATGATACGGAAAACAAAGGGCTTCTCAATTCCTTGCAAAATTCAGCCAATGAAATTTTTGAAAAACTCAGCCCGGAACAGCCTGCAAAAATTTCTCCCGACCAAAATGCAGAAAACAATCTCGCAGAACACGATATGACGCCTCTGGTCCAACAAAATAACACCTTTCAGGAAAATAACGCCGAAGAAAAAACTCCCGAAGATTTCACCCTCGAACCGCCAAGCACAATAACTCCCCTTGAAAGCGGACGCAAAATGCTTACAGAGGAAGAAATCGCACTGGCGCAAGAAAAAGACAAACAGGAAAAACTCGCAAAACTTGAAGAGCTGCGCAGCAATCAGCTCGCCCCGTCTGCCCAGGATACGGCTTTTCCAAGCAAGCAGGGTACGCTGACCTCCCTTGTCCCCGATACTTCTTTCGACCCCGTTGTCAGCCTTTTCTTTATTCAAGACTTGGCTGATTACCTTGTGAACAATTACAAAACCGATGCAGACGGACAAGCGGTCCTCACAACTTCCATGCCTCGGATAAACCAACGTTACGGCACAGGACTCATGGGCTTGGAACACATGAAAGGACGTGCCGGAGTTTTGGAATATGCCTATAACGCAAACATGCTTCCCGTGCTTTACGAACACTTGTCTCCCGCCCTTATCCGTTCCATGCGGCAAATTGCAAAACAAAAAAACATGCCGGATGCCGAACAGGAAAAAATGTTCAATGCCTATGCCAAACAATGCACTGTCTATGCCCGGGGCATACGCATATTGCAAGACATCCCCCAGCTTTCCGAAAACATTCAAAATCTGCTTGCCATTGAGAACGATTTGGCACAGGAAGAACGCTTTTTTGCTGAAAATATGCTCGGTTTTGAACAAAACCGGGACAACAAAAATTTGGCGCGCACGTTTGAGGAAAATATCAAACAAAGCTCCATACGCTCCGAACAGCTGCGTTCCCGCGTGAGCAAAGTAAAAAATGATTTGAAACAATATCTCGTAAGCCATGATGAGAATTTGGCTTCCGTTCCCCACCTCTTGGAATTGGCTCTTTGGCTCAACCGCAGAAACAATACTCCCGCAAACCTGGCTTTTGCGGATGCGTTAGAACAATTCGCCCATGATTTAAGCACAATATCCTATGAATAAGTGCCTTGTATTTGATAAACGCCTTGATGTGGCGGATTTGAAACCCCGCTCTTTGCTTTGCGTCGGCGGGACAAGAAGCGGAAAAAGCGATTTCGCGCTTCACTATGCGCAAAATGTTCAGGGACCAAAAACCTTCATAGCAACCATGCAAAAAAGTTTTGCGGCACCGCAGGAAAATTCCGAACAAGGAAATTCCGCAGGTCAACAGAAAGAAAGTACCGACAAAGAAATTCAAAAACGGATACTGGACCACCAAAAGCAACGAAATTCAACATGGGTCACCATTGAGGAACCTTATGATTTGATTTCCGCGGCAAATCTTGCGAAAAGAAACAATTCCAAAATCATAGTGATAGACTGCATAAGCCTTTGGCTTTCCAATTTGCTGCTCGCAAACGAAACGGAGGAAGCGATTTTAAAAAAAACAAACGACGTTGCGAAAATGATAAGCGATACGCAAATTCCCCTTGTCCTTGTGAGCAATGAAGTGGGCATGGGCATAGTTCCCATTTATGAAGAAGCGAGGATTTTCAGGGACATGCAAGGAAAAGCGAACCAAATTTTTGCAGAAGCCTGCGAAGCTGTCATAACATTTTCCTGCGGGATACCGATATTGATAAAAGGATAAAAATAACAATTTGGCAGATTTTTTGCATATCAGACTAAGAGATTAATATTTGCCATTTATTTGACAAATACTTGGGGAAAATACATGGAATTTACAGGAACACAGAAAATAGCCGTTATTTTACTTGCATTGGGGGATAAATTCGCCTCCGATGTATTTAATAGGATGACACGGTCGGAAATCACCAATATTTCCCGTGCCATCATGGAACTTGATTCTGTTTCAAAAGAAGAAGTTGAAGCGATTTTACGTGAATTCCACATGGCTCTTGTTGACGGTTTGGACATCGTATCAGGCGGTCAGGAAACATTGAAACAAGTTATTGCGAGCAATTTGGACCCTGAAACGGCAAAATACGTTGCCGACTCCCTCAACCTTGAAACGGGTCCCGTGCCTTTCCAAGAACTTGACAGGGCAAATCCGAAACTTCTCGCCCAGCTTTTGAGAAACGAACACCCGCAAACCCTCGCCCTTATCTTGGGACATTTAAAACCGGACCAAGCTTCAAGTTTGCTTCTCATGCTTCCTCCCGGAGTTCGTCCGGAAATTCTCATCCGTTTGGCACGGTTGGAATCCGTTTCCGAAGAAATGATTATGGAAGTCGACAGGGTTTTGCAAAGCCAACTTATCGCCATGGGCAGCAAGGAAGGAAAGAAAGTCGGCGGCACGCAGTCCGTTGCTGAAATTCTTAACCAAGTCGACCGCGCCACCGAAGAAGAAGTCCTTTCTGAAATCGAAGAAACTTCCGCCCAAATGGCTGAAGACATCCGTAACCTCATGTTCGTGTTTGAAGACTGCAAATATATTGACGACAAGGGTATCCGCGAAATTCTCAAGGAAATCAACAACGAAGACCTTACCCTTTCTTTACGCGGCGCTTCCGACGAAATGAAAGACCTTTTCTTCCGCAATATGTCCGACCGTGCGGCGAACATGCTCAAGGAAGAAATGGAATACATGGGACCGACCAAACTTTCCGATGTCGAAGCTGCCCAGCAAAGTATCGTAAAAACAGTGCGCAACCTTGAAGCCCAAGGAAAAATCGTAGTCGCACGCGGCGGCGGAGGTGATGTCTTTGTCTAATCCTGAAGCAAAAAATACCAATACTATTTTCATGGGACCTCTCACCCATAGGGAAACGCGTCTTGATGCCTACCTCAATCAAAAAAAAGACGTGAAATGGAGTGAGGAGGCGGAAAATGAATACCTTGAAAGCGTGAAGTCACGGGCTACTGAAAAAGTGCGCGCCCTTCTTTTGCAGGCGAAACGCAGAAGTGACGAAATTGTCCGGGAAGCGGAGCTGCACGCGCAGGAAATTACCGCCCAAGCGGAAAAAAAGGCGCAGGAAATCGAGCAAAAAGCACAAGCGACACTTGGCGATGCGGAACAACGCTATCAGGATGTCTACGATGAAGCCGTGCGGAAAGGTCATGAGGAAATTCAGCAAATTCTTGCCCAAAACCAACAAATTTTAGGGGAAAGCACAGCCGTTGTCCTGCTCTCCATTCATGAGCAAATTGCAAAATTTTACGATGTGTGGAAAGAAGATTTAAAGCAATTGACCCTTGACGCCATTGAAGTCGGAACCGGCTGGGTTGCCAACACCGAAAAAGAAGCCATTTTGAAACAGCTTCTTGATGAAAGCGTGCAGAAACTCATTGACAAGAAAAATTTCATCGTTCGGGTCAATCCTGCCGATGCGGAACTTATCACCCAGGTTTTGGAAAATTCGCGGGAAAAAAATTGGAGCATGGAATCTTCCAAAGAATTGGAACCGGGAAGCCTTGAACTTGAAAGCGACAATGTTTATGTCAAAAATTCCCGCAGCGAACGCCAAAAATTCGTGCAGGACATTTTGGATAACCTTGTTTTGCCCCGCTCCGGCGAGGAAGAACTCCTGACCCAACACGTCAAGGACACCCTCAACCGCGAAATGCAAAACAATCCCGTGCTTGCCCATTCCATGCAGCAAGCTGAAACTCCCGTTGCGGAAATTCCTCTTGAAAAAATTATGCCCGATACGGAACATTCCCCGATACCAGTCCCTGAGCAGGACGCAGGCAATGCAGATGTTTCGGCGGACGCACCTTCGGAACAATCCGTTTTTATGCCGGAAACGCAGGAAATCATGCCGGCACAAGACATGCCGGAAACCGATATGCAGGCGGAAACAGCGCAAGATTTTGCCAAACAGGCTTCCGCTGAACCAAATGGCAATGCCCCTGCCGGCATGGAAGAAATTTTGCGGGAACAAAATCAAGCCTCCGCGCCAAAAAATCCTGTTCAACCGCAAAAACAAGCCCTCTCTTCCGCGCAGGAAATTGACAACAGCCTTTTTGACGCTCCGCAAATGCAAACGAAACAAGAAGAACCCATCGAAGTCATTGAAGAACTGCCGACCTTTTCCTCCCCGGACGCGCATGCCGAAGCACAGGACTTGGTGGATGAATTTCTCGGAAATGAACCGAAACAGGAAAGCCCTCTGCCCAGCGACCTTGCTGACGACCTTTTGGCGGAAATGGGCTTTGACAGTAAACAATAAGGGAAAACAATGCCTTTCGACCCAGCGACCTGTATCCGTTTATTGAAAGACTGCAACCCGGTCCATAGTTTCGGCAAAGTAACCAAAGTTGTCGGTCTTGTTGTTGAAGCGACAGGGCTGAAAGCAAGTTTGGGCGATGTATGCCATATCATTCCCGACAATAAGAAAGACGTGCCCATTGCGGCGGAAGTTGTCGGCTTCAAAGACAACAGCCTTTTATTCATGCCTTACGGCGAAATGCGCGGCGTTCGTCCCGGAAGCCTTATCCAAAATTCCAGCCTGCCTCCCCTTTTTCCCGCATCGTCCGAACTTTTGGGCAGGACCTTGGACGCGTTCGGCAATCCCTTGGATAAAAAACCTCCTATCAACCCTGAAACAATGATTTCACTCTATGCAGACCCGCCCGCTCCCCTTGACAGACCGCGGATCGACGAAACCTTGGATGTAGGGGTTCGCTGTATTAATTCTCTTCTTACAATGGGCAAAGGACAGCGTGTGGGTATCATGGCGGGTTCCGGCGTCGGCAAATCAACACTTATGGGCATGATGGCACGCTATACGGAAGCGGAAGTCATTGTCATGGGGCTCATAGGCGAACGCGGACGGGAAGTTTTGGAATTTATGGAACGCGATTTAGGAGCCGAGGGCATGGCGCGCTCTTGCGTCATTGTCGCCACCTCAGACCAGCCCGCCCTTGTGCGCATGCGTGCGGCTTACGCGGCGACAGCCGTTGCGGAATATTTCCGCGACCAGGGCAAAAACGTGCTTCTTATGATGGATTCTGTAACACGTTTTGCCATGGCTTCCCGTGAAATCGGACTTGCCACGGGTGAACCGCCCACCACCAAAGGCTACACTCCCTCCGTCTTCGCCCAGCTCCCCCGCTTGCTGGAAAGGGCGGGACGTTCCGACAAAGGGACAATCACAGGTATTTATACCGTTCTTGTCGACGGCGATGATTTCAACGAACCTATCGCGGACGCCGTGCGTTCCATTTTGGACGGTCATATCGTGCTTACCCGCCAGCTTGCGGACAAAGGCCATTTTCCCGCCATTGACGTTTTAAAATCCATCAGCCGTCTGCGCAATGACATCATAGAACCCGACCTTGTCAAGGCAGGCCGCATACTCACCAATCTGCTTTCCACCTATAACACTTCGGAAGACATGATCAATATCGGAGCGTACAGCAAAGGCTCGAACGCGGAAATTGACGCCGCCATCCAGTTCAACAAACCTATCAACGATTTTCTCATTCAAGGCGTTTCCGAACCTGAAACTGTCGTGGACAGCTTTACCAAAATGCTTCAGTTGGCGGCACGGGCAGAACAAGCCATGCACCCCCCAAGACAAGGCATGGACTTACCCCCTCAATAATCCGGACAGTCCGAAAGAAAATTAAGACAAAACCTTGACAGACTCTTATTTCATGCCTACTTTTAGGAAAACGACAAAGGAGCAAGTATGTCTAAAAAACATCTGCATAAAAATACAGAAGAATATAACGAAGAATTCTGCGAAGAAAACTATACAGAATGTGAAAATACAGAAAAAATCGCTTTAAATCCGGAGGACTGCAAGGCGCTTGTCTGCCCTGACTGCACAATATTCAAAGAAGCTGAAGATACCCGCATCCGTGCTTTGGCAGAAATGGAAAATTTTAAAAAACGCCTGCAAAAAGAAAAAGACGAACAAATGGCTTATGCGGCGGAATCCGTTCTTGCGGATCTTTTGCCAACCCTTGACAATCTCGACTTGGCACTGCAATACGGAAGCAAGAATGAAGCATGCAAAGACACCATCATGGGTGTTGAAATGACGAAAAAGCTTCTTCTTGACGCTGTCAAAAAACATGGTTTGGAACCTGTCGGCACTGTCGGGGAAGCGTTTAATCCTGAATTTCATGAAGCCATCGCCCAAGCAGAACATGCTGAAATTCCCGAAGGGCACCTTATCGCCGTTATGCAAAAAGGCTATGTTCTCAAAGGAAGACTCCTCCGTTCCGCAAAAGTTACCGTTTGCAAAGCGCAAAACGCTTCCAACTTTGATACGACTGTTTAAGGAAATTCCATGCCTTCATTTCACTGCATAACCTACGGCTGCCAAATGAATGTCAACGACAGCGCCTGGGTTGCGCGCGCTCTTATCAAAATGGGCTGGAAAGAAAGCGGTATGGAAACCGCCGATTTTATTTTCATCAATACCTGTTCGGTACGTGAAAAACCACAGCACAAAGTTTTAAGCATGCTTGGCATTATTCGGGAAACCAATCCGAAAGCAAGTGTTGCAGTGGCTGGCTGCGTCGCCCAGCAAATGGGCGAAAAATTATGGGAAAAAAATGCGCATGTGCGCCTTGTGCTTGGCAGTGACGGCATAGCACATGCTCCGGAAGCATTTGAAAAAATTGCAAAAAATCCAAAACTCCGCCTTTCTTATTTAAAATTCACCAAAGAATTTCCAAACAGAAATCCGGAGCTTGATTTTTTTAAAAATATTCTGGTCCTACCCACCGGAACCGTTGAAGAAAGCACAAAAGGAAACGACACAAGGGCTTTTGTCAATATCATGCAAGGCTGCAACAACTTTTGCGCCTACTGCATTGTGCCCTATACCAGAGGACGCCAAAAATCCCGCCCGGCTTCTTCCGTTCTTGCGGAATGCCGGGAATGGCTTGAACGGGGTATTTGCGACCTCACGCTGCTTGGGCAAAATGTCAATGCCTACGGAAAAGACAATGCAGGCGATACGCCTCATTTTGTTGAATTATTATACGAAGTTGCAAAACTGGACGGTTTGAAGCGCCTGCATATCGTCACCCCTCATCCCCGTGATTTCTGCGACGCAACAGTCAATGCCTATAAAGAATTGCCGGTGCTTGCCCCCCGCCTTCATCTGCCTTTGCAAGCCGGCTCCAACGCCATTCTTGAAAAAATGGGACGGGGATATACCAATCACGATTTCATGCGTTTAGTGGATAAACTCCGCAGTGCCCGCCCTGACATCGCTCTTTCCACCGACCTTATTGTCGGCTTTCCGACCGAAACGGAAGAAGATTTTCAAGAAACCCTGCGAATTATGAAAGAAGCAGATTTTATCGCCTCGTTTTCTTTCATCTATTCCGACAGACCGAATACCCGCGCCTCAAAAATGCAGGATAAAATCAATCCGAAAGTCGGTCTTGACAGACTCAACCGGCTTATGGAGCTGCAAAACGAACTTGGAGAAAAATGGCTGAAATCACGTGTCGGCATGGAAACCGACGTGCTGCTTGAAGCAAAAAGCGCCAAACCGAAATATTCGGAAATCAAAGACAATGATATTGCTGTTGAAACCATAAAAAGCGCAGAAAGCTTAAACGGCGACAGTGACGCCACAAGCTGGCAAGGACATGACACATGGGGAAACACCGTAAACCTCATTATCCCTAACCGCTTGAATTATAAAGCGGGTGACATCGCACCTGTAAAAATCGTCACAGCCAAAAAACATTCCTTGCTTGGAGAATTGAAATAACGTATGGATAAACAAGATTTACTTCTTGATGCGATTTTTTTTGAACATTGGGCTCGTTATTTTTGCTTTGAAGAAACAGAAGACGGCGTCAATGCCACAATTGAAATTCCGGAAGCATTATATGCGGAATGTAAGACACAGCTTCCCCATTTGCTGGGGCTGTTAGAAAAAATCCAACACAGCCCCATTGTGCTGAATGACGTGAAAAGCGCTATTTTTTCCTTTATCCGAAAAGAATTATCCCTGACCGACAATGAACTTGAGCATTTTCTGCACGAAATGAGCTTAAACGCGGATTTTAACCGCAAACTCAACATGTTCTACGGGTTCGTACAGGACGAAGCAGACAAAGACTCCAAAACCGAGGACTCCATGTCGGACAAAGAATATAAAACATACCGCGCAAAAAAAGAAATTCCCCTCTTCCCCGCATGGATGGAACAATTCCATAACTGGGCAAAGGAAAATAATCATACGCTCTCATGAGCCGATTAAAAACGGCAAACCTGTTTCAATAAAAAAACTCTCTTTGAAAAAAGAGAGTTTTTTTTACATGATAAACAAATCTAATTCTAAACTTATTATATATATTCCGGATAATATAAACGCATATATTCGCGTGACGCAAATTGATCTGTCATTCCAGCTAAATAGTCACAAATTAATCGCACAAACCTTATATCACATTTTAATTCATCCTCCTTTAAAGCAAGACGATTAAAATCTAAACCATTTTTTAAAAAATAACGATTTAAAATATAGTCTGGCAATTGTCTTGGAGTTTGGTAATAAGCAGAAAATAATTGAATAATAATATTTTCTGATTTTGCATCTGCAATACTTATATCCTCAGAAAAAATTACTGAGTTTGTAATAAATTCATTTAATTTTCTTACAAGTTCTTTTGTTTCAGATTTAAAATCAACAAGCTTCTCTGTAACATATATTGCCTTAAAGTCATTATTATCTCCTAATTTCTTTTTTATCTCTGTTTGAGATTGAATACAAACATCATTGATCAAATATCCAACTAAAAATTTAATACGATTTATCCTAATATCTAAGCTAGGAGTTTTACTATTATAATTTAACTCTTTTAACTTATAATTATCGATAATTTTCTTCACTAAATCATTCTTTTCCACATCTGCTATTGATATAATGCCACTTCTTACACCATCTTCCAAATCATGTGTACATTGAGCAATTTCATCTGAAATAGCAACAACTTGTCCTTCTAATGTACAACTAAATTCATTAGCAATCTGCATATGTTCTAAATTCAAATCAGAATATTTTATATTCATTAATTTATTTGTATGCTTTAAAATACCTTCTCTTACTGCAAAAGTTAAATTTAACCCCATATACGCTTCTGACCTACATTCTAAAGAGTCAACAACTCGTAACGACTGAAAATTATGTTTAAAATTATCCCCTGACTGTGGAAATAACCTTTGATTTTCTGAAGACAATCTATCGATATATTCCCCTTTTAAAATTTTATTTAAAGTTTTTTCTCCAATATGTCCAAAAGGAGTATGCCCTAAATCGTGCCCATAAGAAATTGCTTCTAGTAATTCATCATCAAGACCAAGAACTTTTCCTATTGATCTTGCTATTTGTGATACTTCTAAAGTATGCGTCAATCTATTCCTAAAATGATCACCTTTATTAGCATTAAATATTTGAGTCTTATGCATTAAACGCCTGAAAGCTCTAGAATGTAAAATTCTATCTCTATCCCGCTGAAAAGGATCACGATTTTCTATGCTCTCTCCCCCAGTAGAAATTTGTTCTTGTTCAAAAAATAGTCTCTTTCCTAATTCAAGTTTATTCATAATTAATCACTACCAGTTAAAAAATGTTCTTCATTAAAATTCTCATGACATTGACAACAAGAAAAACAATTACGTAAACCAAACTCTATATTTTTTTCACTACACAAGATATTTAATTTATTATATGCATTTTTCCATATGTTATACTGCCTTTGATTTAACTTCTCAACCTCATAACTATCAAATATAATTTTAGATAAAAAACTAAAACCGATATACCCAATATTTCTAATTGTAATATGTTGCGCAAAAGTTCCATAATTAAAATCTTGCATTATTTCCTCAATGTTTTGGAAGTATTTCTCATTTTCAGTAGTAGCGGCTTTCCAATATAAAGGATTAGATTTTGTAATTGCAACATGAGCAAGATAATTAGACAATAAATCAACATGATAAACAAATAAAACAGGACCATAACTATTTACTTTACTTGCCCTTGCATGTATATCACAAGAATCAAAGAAAATATCATTATAAACTCCAAAAAATTTATCTGTCTCATCTGACACTTGCGGAGTTTGAAATAATCCTTTGTCTTCAACTGCTTGTCTTGAATACAATCCATTATTTTCTAAAAATGTTATTGCTGTTACAACAGTATTCGCATGATATAAATAATGAACCTTTTTATTTTTTAATACTTCTAGTAATCCCATATTTTTTCCTTTTTATATAACATAGGAATAAATATTTACTTGTCAATATATAATAATAAACTTTTATTATAAAAATATAAGAAAATACATTTAAAAATAAAAAGAATAGACTTTTAAATCAAGATATTTGTTATTTTATGTATTATTTTATACATACAATTATCTTAAAATAAAAACATCCTATTATCTTGATTACCTTACAAAATTATAATAAAAAAACTCTCTTTGAAAAAAGAGAGTTTTTTTATTGAAAAGTTTGGGGATAGTTCCCTTTCAAAACAACGTATGACAATAATCTTCTAACGCTATGCTATTGCTTAGTCTTGGCAATGCAGATTGAAAACACACCTTAAAAAAGATAAATCAAGCTAAAATTTTTTCAAACTACCTCAAAAAACTTATTCTTTTTCTTTTACTTCGTTCCAAAGTTCGTCCTTATCATCAAGGCTCATGTTTTCAAAATCAAGATTTCTTTCTCTGGCAAGCGCTTCCATCGCCTCGAAACGGGCGACAAAACGGTTGCATGTCAAATCAGCCGCGATATTCGCCTTTACGCCCATGCGCCTGCCAAGTTCCACAAGGCTGAAAATCATATCTCCAAGTTCATGCTCAATGTGTGCGGGATCGCCTTCCGCTTTAGCGTCAAGCAGTTCAAGCCATTCCGCTTCAACCTGCTTTTCCGCATCTTCATCATCATCCCATGTGAAACCGGCTTTTGCGGCTTTTGCATGAATACGGTAAGCACGGGTAAGAGCCGGCAAAGCAGACGGAATAGAAGCCAATGCCCCGTCAGAACCGCCTTTTTCAGCTTTTTCCTGATTTTTGATTTTTTCCCAAGTTTCATGCAAAGCTTCTTTGGATGTATCCTGATTTTCTTTTTTAGCAAAAACGTGAGGATGCCTGCGCTGCATTTTCTCCACGCTTTTCAGCAACGCGTCGGCAAAATCAAAGGCGTTTTGCTGTGAATATTTATGGGCGATCAGCATAATGCCAAAAATGAGGTCGCCCATTTCATCGCAAGCGTCGGCAATATTGTTTTTACGTACAGCGTCCACAAATTCAAACAATTCCTCAATGGAATATTCGGACAACGTAAGCGGTGTTTGCTCTTTATCCCAAGGACAGCCGCCGTCCTCCGCCAAAATTTTTTCAATAACATCATTCATTGCAAGGATTGCTTGCGTCAATTTATTCACTTCCATATTTTCATCCCCATAATTTCATAATTTCCAAACACATAATCAGTTATTTTACCCATAATATCAAGCAGATACGGGATAGTGGCGGAATTGCTCACAAGCGGGTCGTCCCTGAGGAACCATGAAAGCACAAAAGCAACGATTCCCGTAAGAAAAACGGCTTTCACAAGACCAAAAACCGCGCCTAACAACCTGTTGATCCAGCCGGTAAAAGTAATTTGCATGATTTTGCTTAAAACTTTGACGATAAGGGAAACAACAAGAAAACTTCCCACCACGATAATCACAATGGCAAAAGGATAATTGAGCGAACTTTCACTGTAATTTCCGATGAAGCCGGCAACAGACTGCCCGTACATCCGCAACAGCACAACGCTTAAAACAATCGCGACAATGCCGGAAACTTCCTCAAAAAAGCCGCTGAACGCCCCTTTGATGAAAAAAAAGGCGAACACGATAATCACAAACAAATCAAAATAATTTATTGCCATGTTTTTTCCAAATAAAAAAAGGAACACTTGCTGTTCCTTTTTTATGGGTTATTGATTTGCAATAGCTTTTGGCGAAGCCATCGTATAAATTTCGTGAGGATCAAGAATCAGAACCACACTGCCGTCACCCATAATGCTCGCTCCTGACAAGCCTTGGATATTATTCAAATACATACCGAGAGGCTTGATAACAATTTCTTGTCTGTCAAGGAGCTGATTTACAACAAGACCAATCCGTCTATCGTTATCTTGTAAAATAACAACGGAAATAGTATCGTTATTAATGGTTTCTGGCAAGTTCAAAAGTTCCCCTAAATCCACAATGCCTAAAACTTCGCCGCGAAGCGTTACGGCATTGCGTCCATTGATACTCGTTAAAATATTGCTGTCAAGTTTTGTTGTCGTAGCAACAGCGTCAAGAGGAATGGCATAGGTTTGGTCACCCATTTTAATCATCAGCGCTTCAATAATCGCCAAAGTGAGCGGCAATGAAAGCGAGAAGCGCGTGCCTTGGTTAGGCACCGTATGAATGGCGATATTTCCTTTTAAATTCTTGATATTCGTACGGACAACGTCCATACCGACACCGCGGCCTGAAATATCCGTAACAACTTGAGCGGATGAAAATCCGGGAGCGAAAATAAGTTCCACGGCTTCCCTGTCGGTAAGGGCTTTCGCTTCCTCAGGAGAAATAATACCTTTATTGATTGCAACTTCACGCATTTTTTCAGGGTCGATGCCTTTGCCATCGTCTTCAATTTCAATGACAACAGAGTTGCCTTTATGATATGCGCGAAGGGTCACGCGACCTCCGGCGGGCTTGCCCAGAGCCAAACGTGTTTCAGCGTCTTCAATGCCATGGTCCACACTGTTACGGATCAAGTGCATGAGAGGGTCGTTGATCGCTTCAATAATGCTCTTGTCAAGTTCTGTTTCCTCACCCTCAAAAACAAGTTCGACTTCCTTATTCACCTTTCTGGACAGGTCGCGGACAAGACGGGGGAAACGGGAAAACACTGAAGAAACAGGCAGCATTCTCACTTTCATAAGCGTATCCTGCAAATCATCAGAAATACGGCTCATCGCATATGTTGTTTCGGATAAGTCTTGAGCAACATTGACAATATCGACTTCGTTGATATTAGACTCCAAGTTTTTCGCTATCATGGCGTAACGGTTACGGTTGATCAATAACTCGCCGATCAGGTTCATCAAATGGTCTAATTTTTCATAATCAACACGAATGCTTGAGGTTGTCGCCTTTTCGGCATGAGGAGCGGAAGCTGCGGATTTTGCGCCGTTCGCACCTTGAGGGTGATGGTCAGCGCTTGCCGCAGGAGCTGCCGGTTTCGCAGCAGGCGCTGCGGGTGCCGCGGTTTTTGGCGCTGCTTGTGCTTTTTCTGAAGCGGCAGGAGCAGGAGTTTTTGGCGCTGCCGCAGAAGCTGCCGGTGCTTCGGGCTTTGCTGCGGTTTGAGCCGCCGCAGGAGCTGGTGCGGACGCGGGAGCTGCCGGAGCTTTTTCTTCTTGCTTTGATACTTCCGGCTTTGGCGCTTCCGGTGCAGGTGCCGCGGAAGCCTGCGCAGGTTTTTCTTCAGCTTTTGGCGTTTCCGCCGTTTCCGCGGAATTTGCAAGTTCCGGATTTTTGGCAAGTACGGCTTGTTCAATGGCATTGTTAGCCATTTCAACAATAATGTCCGTTTCTTGGTCCAACAAAGGAACAAGACATTCAAAACCGATATCACTGGTTCTGCCTTGGTCAACAATATTCGCCGTTCTTTGCGCATATTCCTTAAGTTCGGCAAATTCCATGAAGCTGGAAGCATTCTGAATAGCGGTATAACCTCTGAAAAGCGCATCCTGCTGAGCTTTTACCGTAGGGTCTTTTTCCAGTTCTTTCAATGCATATTGAATAACCGCATATTGCTGTTTCACGGTGGATTGGAACAAAGCCAAATCATCGTCACTGTCAAGCAAGCCCGCCCCGATGGAAGTAAGAGGCATTTCTTTGATACCCGCATGGGTCAATTCCTGCAATTCCGGCGCTCCGGGAATAATGAGCCCGCCCTCTTGCTTTGTTTCTTCCTGTTCTTCCGGCGCACTATCATCGGACAGGAAAATGGAAGGAGGAAGACTTGGAGGATTGCCGGCAACAGCGTCTTTAAGCTGTGCAAGAAGTTCGGATGTGTCAAAAACGGCTGCGTTGCCCGCAGAAATGTTTATGCTTCTGATAAGAGCTTCCATAACATCGACAACAATAAGCAGCAGATCGATAAGGTCGTTAGTTACGACAAGCTCGCCTTGCCTTGCCCGGTTGAGCAATGTTTCAGCTTCGTGGGTCAGCGCATTCAAATCATGAAAGCCGACAAGCCCGCTATTCCCTTTCAAATTATGGAAATTTCTGAATAAAGTATTTACCAACTCATGAGCGTCTTCATGATCGTGGGAAATTTTTTCAAGTTCAATCAGTCCGTCATAAAGCATTGACGTATTATCCAATGCTTCATCAATGAAATCTCTCAAGTGGTCTTCGCCAAATGCGGAAAGGATCAGCGGGTCTTTTTTCGCTAAAGTCAAAATCCATTCGCCAGAAGGCAAAACTTTGCGGGCTTTTGCCGTATTCGTATTTTGTACAGGAACAGAATTTTCAGCAGGCGCTTGTGCGGGGACTTCGGCAGCAACTTGAACAGGAGCTTGTTCCGCAGCCGGTTCCGCCGCAGCTTCCGTTTCCGGAGCTTCTTCCTGCACGGCTTCAGCAGGAGCAGGTTCTTCAACCGCTTGTGCAGGCTCTTCAGCAGGACCGGCTTCCTCCGCGGGCTCTGTCACAGGTTCCGCCGCTTGCGTTTGTTCCACAGGCACGGCACCGCCGCCGTTAAGCGCTTCTTCCATGCTGGTAAAGCGTTCACCAGCCAAAATCCTATCCAATAAATCAACAAGGTGGTCAATAGGCGTATCGCCTTCGCTGTTTGTTTCTTCAAGGCTGTTGAGCATATTATTGAAAGCGTCGGTTGTCGCCAAAATAATATCCATAATGACAGAATCAACCGTCATTGTGCCTTTTCTTAATTCATCAAGAACGTTTTCAGCTCTATGGGCAAGTTTATTAATTCTATTTAAACCCAAAAAACCAGAAGCACCCTTTAAAGAGTGCATAGGACGGAAAATATCATTTAAGAGAACTAAATTTTCAGGAGTTTTTTCAAGCTCCAGCAAATTCGGTTCGATAGTCTCAAGATGTTCACGAGATTCAATAATAAAATCAGCAACAAGTTCAGGGTCTAAAAATTCTTGACTCATACCTACCACCTCATAAGGGGTATTCCCCCCTTACTATCCTAAAAGCATTTTAATATTGCGGACCATTCTTTCCGGTTGGGCAGGTTTTACCATATAAAGATTTGCACCCAAGCTGATACCTCTTTGAATATCATCCTCTCCGCCTTCCGTTGAGAGAATAATAATAGGAATATCTTTATACCCGTCTTGCTCACGCACTGCCGCAATAAAAGAAAAACCATCCATTCTTGGCATATTGATATCTGTCAAAATAAGATTGATTTGGGGCATTGAATACAATTTTTCCAAACCGTCAATCCCGTTTTCGGCAGTTTCAACCTGCATTCCTTCTGCTTTAAGAATAAATGCTACTAAGTTACGAATTGTTTTGGAATCATCAACAACCAAGATAGTTTTATTACTCATACAGTACCTACGCTTCTGAAAGATTATTTTTATTTTTAATCTCCATAGCATACCGGAATTTCATGTATACTCTATTATACGGCTGTGAATAAAAAATCTTTAGCCTTTAATTAAAATTATCTTCCGGTATGCCAGAAAATTTTCCTAACTTTGTTTACGATAAATGATAGCACCAGGATGATGCTCCGGCTTAAAGGTTCTTGAAATATTATGCAGGGATTCCGAATGCCCGATAAGCAAATATCCCCCCGGCAGCAGGTTGTCATAAAACGCATTGATAACGTGCTTTTTCATTGCATCATCAAAATAAATGATAACATTTCGGCAAAATACGATATGGGAACGTTCCACCCGTGCAAGCTGATCGGCGCGGGAAAGATTTATTTGCCCGAATTGCACAAGTTTTTGCGCGGCAGGGACGATTTTATAGTTTCTTCCTTCTTTGATGAAATATTTTTCAATGATTTCAGGCGGAGTCGTCCTCAATGCATATTCGGAATACGTCCCCTTGCGGGCGATATTCAGCATTGCGAGAGAAAGGTCGTTTGCCGTGATTTTGATATTCCAATCATTAATTTCACCTTTTAAAAGGTCAAGAAGAATGATTGCGATAGTGTACGGTTCTTCCCCGGAGGAACAGCCCGCCGACCAAATATTGATTTTCTTTTCGCCCTTCGCCCTTTGTTCTGAAATGAGCTTAGCCAAAACCTTGTCGCGGAAAATATCAAGCTGAACGTTGTTTCTGAAGAAACTGGTTTCGTTCGTTGTCATATTGATGAACAACTCGTTAAGTTCAGCCGTTTTATTTTTGTCATACCGCAAATAATTATGGTACTCGCTGAAACTGTGCAGCCCGAGTTCGCGCAGACGGGTATTTAAGCGGTTTTCCATGAGGTATTTTCTGTTTTCACCGACAAAAATACCGCATTGGTCATACAAAAAGTCCCTTAAGGTGACAAATTCATCATTGGTGATTTTTATTTCATTTCCGCTTGAATCCTCACCTGCGGCACGGCGCGCGAGAGGAGAACGGATAGCGCTCGCATTATTTGCAAGAGCGGCGGAATCTTGAGAGGCGGCGTTCCTTTTGGCAAACAAAGAAGAACCGCCGTCTGTCGCCTGTGGCTGCGCCGATTTGAAAAGCTGTGTCGCAGTCGGTCTTGCTGCCTGTGAAGCAGGCTGTGCCGGAGCTGCCGTACGGGCGGCTGTTGGCTGCAATACTCTTTTGTTCTTTGTTTCATTTTCAATATCAGCATTGATTCTTTCAAGAACCGCAAGCTTTTCTTCAAGAGTCAGCTTGCTGATATCAAAAGGAATATTGACATTGCCCTTTTTAAGCGGGCTTGCGGGAGGAGTTTTATCGGCTTGAGTCTGCTGTGTCTCGGCTGTTTTGGCTGCCATTCCCGCAAAAGTCACTTTTTGCGGTGCTGCGGCGGGTTTTGCCTGTGCAGCAAAAGGACTTGCAGGTTTTGCATCTTTACCGTCTTTCACAAAACTTTTAAAAAATGAGCCTCTCTCTGCACTGCCGGTTTGAGTTGCGCTTGCGGTGTTTCCACCGAACATAGAGGAAAAACTTTTCTTGTTTGGATCGTTTAAGTTACTCATCTTCTTCCCCTAACTCACGTGTAATGGATTCCATTGCAACCTGAGCCGCTTGCTGGATTGCTGAATCTCCGGAACTAACAAGTCCCAATAAAGCCTGAAATGCCTGGTCGCCGCCAATGAGCGCGAGCGTTTCAATAATCTTCAATTTCACCAATTGTTCAGAATTTGGAATCATTTCTATAATCGTAGGAACAACACTGTCTATTTTATACAGTCCGAGAACTTCCAAAGCCCTCATTTTTACCCAATCGTCAGAATCAGACAAAGCGGTCACAAGGGAAGGGACAAGTTCGGAATTCATTTGTTCGCTCATGATGCCCACAGTGCTTAAGCGAACGTCCTTATCTTCGTCCTGCATTGCGAAAATAAGCATTTTATTCTTAGCTTCCGATTCCGGCAAACCGTAACCGATAGCCTCGATAGCTGTTTTACGGACGGAAGCGTCCTTGTCATCCATCGCCGTTGCAAGATCTTGGAAGAAAAATTCCGCATTGATGTAACCCATTGTGTATACAGCCATTTTTCTTAAGTCTGCCCGTTCGTTATCTTTATACGCGGTAATTTTGTAAACAGTGTCTTCATCTTCAAGGGCAAGACAGGCTTCAAGGGCAGCGTCATGGATATTTTGGTCTTCGCTTTCCAAAAATTTAATCATTTTAGGAGCTAAATCGACACGTTTCTGCTTCACTCCGAGAAAACGGAGAGCGGCGCAGATAACCTGCGGTTCCTGGCTGTTTTCCAAGTGATTGATAAAGAAAGGGATATCATGTTCATCGGAATTTACGGCAAGCAAATTGATAGAACGGTTCTTGTCATCCGGAGTCATTTGGTCGAAATGGCGTTTCAGAACGAAACGACCGGCTTTGCCGTCCAAACCTCCGCATGTTTCAATGGCAATTCTGCGGACAAGCTCATTGTCGCTGACAAAAGCGGCTTCCAATTCTTCATTGTAACCGATTGATTTTAATGTTTCGATGATTTTTTGCAATAATTCCAATTGAATATTTGCGTCAATACGTTTTCCGAGCTCAATGATCGCCTTTGTCACGTCAGGGTCCAGACCGACAGTTGACAAACCTGAAAGAACAACCATAAGGGTTTCTTCATCTTTTTCCTTCAATGCTTCGATCATATATTCCTGGAAAGAATACAGTTGCTGCGCACCCAATAAATTCAAAGCATTCGGTCCCAAAATCTGAATAATCGCCTTCAAAGCCTTTATGCGGATAGGACCGTCCCATTTTGACAAATATTCCAAAAGCCTTGGAACGGATTTCACACTGCCGATATCGCCAAGAGCCTCGATAATGATGGACACAACAAGCGGAGAAACCGTATCAAGAGCCTGCAAAAGAATATCGACGCTTTGCGTATCCCTGATTTTCGCCAAAGCCCCGATTGCGGCATACTGCACCCATTCTTCGTCAGCAATGGCTTTTTTCAAAGCTTCCACGCATTTCGGGTCTTTAATTTCACCAAGACTGATAGCGACCTGATACCGAACATTGACTTCCGGGTCATGTTCGAGAGCTTCACAAAGAACCTGCACGACACTGGCATTTTTAATCGAACCTAAAATATCCGTTGCAAAAATACGGATATCCGGGTCTTCATCATAAACCAAATCAATCATAGACTGAACATCATCTTCGGCAATTTCACGCAAAATATCCATGGAGATATTTCTCACCGTGGCGTCTTCATTCCGCAAAACAGGAATAATAAGCCGAACAGCTTCCTCCCCGCGTATTTTTCTGACGGCGACTTCAACAGCCTCGATAATCCCCATACTATGGCTTTCAAAAAGTTTTACTAATACCGGCAAAGCAGATTTCAAACCTTGATTTGCAGCCTCAAATGCGGCTTGACGCACAACAGTTGCATCGTCAGAATCAAGAGCCTGCAAAATCTCTTTTTCTGTCATTTTTTCTTCAACAGGTAAATTTTGATCGTCAGTCATAGTTTACTCCAACGTACTATTCTATTTATAAAGTGCCCGAATCAAGGCATCAGGAATATCATCCAAATCAACAATATCATGAGCGAGTTTCGCTTCAACAACGGCTCTTGGCATACCGTACACGACGCAGGTGTCTTCACTTTGAGCTAAAATATAACCGCCTTTAGCACGCAGAGGTTTTGTTCCTTCGCAACCGTCATTTCCCATACCTGTCATAGTGAGACCGACAACCTTATTCGCCATGACGGCGACAGATTCATTCAAAATGCTTGCGCTGGGTTTATATATGGCGGAAGTCGGTTCCGGCGAAATTTTAATTTGAGGGAGCGCTCCTTTGACAGAAACGCTGATATGCTGCCCTCCGGGGCAAACATACGCTATGCCCGCAATAATGGTATCGCCGTCTTGCGCTTCCTTGACTTTTATTTTGCATAAGCTGTCCAAGCGTTTGGCGAATGCGCCCGTAAAAGCGGCAGGCATATGCTGCGCAATCAGAATACAAGCCGGGAAATTCTCAGGCAGCGCAGTAAGAACTTTTTGCACAGCCGGAGGCCCGCCGGTGGAAACGCTGATCGCAACGATATCGCGCTTAGGTCTGCCGGTAGGCAGCGGTTCATTCGGACGGACATATGTCGCTTGTCCGGAGACTGTCGTTTTTATTGTTAAAGAATTTAATTTTGCGCTGCTTGCAGAACTGGGGGCAACATGAGGAATTTCTGTTTTTGCCCCGGCGCCTGCAGCCGCGTTTTTCGCAGCCTGCGTACGCATTCTTGCAAGATGCAGACGCATAAGCGCCCGTTTTTTGGAAAGGGCTTTTAATTTTTCCGTCAATTCTTTTTGCGCGACGGCAAAAACGGTTGTTCCCTCGACATATTTAGGCATATAGTCAAGGGCGCCCAATTCCAAAGCTTTCAGCGTGGCCTCTGCACCTTCAAAGGTCAGAGAACTAATAACAAGAACAGGTATCGGATTTGTGCCCATTAATTTTTCGAGCATTTCCAAACCGCCCATACGAGGCATTTCAAGGTCAAGCGTAATGATGTCAGGATTTAATTTTTCAATCTTTTCTAAAGCATCAATGCCGTCGGCGGCTTGTCCCACAACCTCGATTTCAGGATCAGAAGCGAGCATACGCGTAAGCGAATTACGCATAAAAGCAGAATCATCAACAACTATAACTCTTACCATGCTGTATCCTTTTTACCGAAATTTATACCTATGATAGATTTTCGATAGACTAATATTATTTTAACTTGTTAAAGTATATAGTATCTTGCAAAAAAGTCAACTCTTCAACCTAAAAATATCGTTACTGAAAAAGTTATCGGCAATACCTGACAAAACCTTAATCCATGCATGCTCCGTGTGAAGAATTTTCATATTGTTATGAAAAAATACTTGCCCAAATCCTTTAAATAAGGCATTAAGTCTGTAACAAATTGCATACCTCAAGAACATACAAAAAACGGAGAATGCATGTCCTTATTCAATGTCATACAACTAATCGGCGGAGTCGGCATTTTTCTTTATTCCATAAAAATGATAAGCGAATCATTGCAGCTCATGGCCGGCAACAGCCTGCAAAACCTTATCGGAATGCTTACGAAAACGCCAGTTTTAGGCGTTATGGTCGGCACTGTCGTTACCGTTCTTATCCAATCAAGTTCCGCAACCACCGTTATGACCGTCAGTTTCGTCGACGCGGGGCTCATGACGCTCAAACAAGCCATCGGGCTTATCATGGGAGCGAATATAGGCACAACGGTAACAGGTCAAATCATCGCCTTTAAAATTAAAGATTATTGTTACCTCTTCATCATTTTAGGTTCGCTCCTGCAATTTTTGGGAAAAACAAACGCACAAAAGCATTTGGGCGCGGGACTTTTCGGTTTCGGTCTGCTTTTTATCGGTATGCAAACCATGGAAGATTCCATGTACGTATTGCGGAGCCGTACGGATTTGTTCCTCATGTTCAAAGAAAGCGCCATGCTCGGTGTTTTGGCGGGCACTGTCATCACCGTTCTCATCCAATCAAGCGCCGCGACGCTGGGGATAACCATCGCTCTGAGCATGCAGGGTCTAATTCCCCTTGAGGCAGCCATTCCGATTATTTTGGGAAGCAACATAGGCACGACCATCACCACGATTTTAGCAGCCATCGGCACTTGCCGGCACGCAAAACAAGCCTGCCTCGCCCACGTTTTGTTCAACATCATCGGAGTAGCGATTTTTCTTCCCATTATGCCGCTTTATATCGACTTCATCCGCGCAAGTTCCGATTCCATCGGTCACCAAATCGCAAACGCCCACTCCCTGTTCAATATCTGCAACACCATTATCTTCCTCCCCTTTGTCGGAAGTTTTGCAAAACTTATCACCGCCATTATTCCGGACCCTCAAAAACCGGAATCCCGCAAGTCTTACTTGGACCCGAAACTTATCGAATTTACCCCTGCCGTCGCTGTTGACGCTGTTAAAAACGAATGTCTCGCAATGGGTTCCGTCCTTCTTGAATCCATTGACAAGATTGAAGAACTGTATTTTCATCACCAAAAAATCACCCGTGAGGAACTTACGGCGATTGAAAATCTTTTGGACAAGTACCATGCGGAAATCGGGGATTACTCACAAGCCCTCATGCGGCATAAGATTTCCGACTCCGAACTTGTCCGCCTGCACGGCTACGTAAGCAGCGCAGGAGATATGGAACGCATTGGGGACAAGTGCAAGCTTCTCTTCCATCTTTGGGAAAAGAAAGAAGAACTGCAGGGCGATTTTTCCGAACAAGCCATTGCCGAATTGCAGCAGCTGTTTGACAAGGCGAACACTGCCGTCGAACTTTCCGTGCAAAACATCAGCCTTCCTCCGGCAAGCGCAAAAGAAGCGTTTGCTCAGGTTGAAGACCTTTCCATGGAAGTTCGTCAAATGGAATCCAAAATCCGCCATATGCACGTGACAAGACTCGCACAAGGCTTATGCAACGCTTCAATCAGCCTCTCTTTCCTTGACGCTGTCGGCGCTATCGAACATATGAGCTATCGTGCCAAGAAGATGTCGCAAGTCATTGTTCATCAGCATATTCACGAAAATTCATAACACACCGGCTTTTTATTGACAGATAAAACAAAAAGGGGGCGCACGCCCCTTATTTTTTTACTTGATTTCCGGTATAAAAACACTCTCCGGCACAAAAAGGAAGTATTTCCGGATAACTTGTTTCATTACCGGTTATTATTTTGGGGGGAATTATTTCCCCCCTCTGTGTGAAACCGTTATGGACAGCGTCCACAACGGTTTTGGTTTTCATATGATTTCAAAATTGAAACATGTTGAAAAAAATTCACGGGAAAAACGTTTCCGAAAGTTTTCCCCGTGAAAAAAAGCATGATTTTTTCTATTCTTAATCCCGCCGAGAAGACCCTAAATCAGACCCTTTTCCGCTTGGGCTTGAATGGCGGTGATAGCCACGGTATTGATAATATCGGCTATTGTGCAGCCGCGGGAAAGGTCGTTCACAGGCTTCTTCAAACCTTGCAGAATAGGTCCGATCGCAATGGCGTCGGCAGCTCTCTGAACCGCCTTATAGGTATTGTTGCCCGTATTCAGGTCAGGGAAAATGAAGACAGTCGCCTTACCGGCAACAGGGCTGTCTGGCATTTTCGTTTTCGCAACTTCGGGGTCTATGGCGGCATCATACTGCAAAGGTCCTTCAAGAAGGAGTTCCGGAGCCCTTTCACGGGCAAACTTCGTGGCTTCTTTCACCTTGTCCACATCCTCCCCTTTGCCGGAACCGCCGGTGGAATAAGAAAGCATCGCAACCCGCGGATCAATGCCGAAAATCCTTGCGGTTTCGGAAGTTGTAATCGCAATATCCGCAAGCTGTTCAGCCGTCGGGTCGGGGTTGATGGCGCAGTCGCCGAAAGCAAGCACCCTGTCTTTCAGACACATGAGGAACGTACTGGAAACAATGGAAAATCCCGGTTTCGTCTTAATAAATTCCAAAGCGGGACGAACGGTATTTGCCGTCGTATTGACAGCTCCGGAAACCAAACCGTCAGCATCGTCCTTATACACCATCATGGTTCCGAAATAGGTGGTGTCAAGCATACGGTCCTGAGCTTCTTCCAGCGTGATGCCTTTTTTCTTGCGAAGTTCCGCATAGGTTTCCGCGTATTCCTGGAATTTCGGATAGGTTGCAGGATTGATGATGTCAATGCCGTCCAAGTTGACAGACAAACTTCTCGCTTTTTCCTTAATCGCTTCAGCATCGCCAAGCAGAATGAGATGTGCGGTCTGACGGGCCTGCAAGGCTTCCGCCGCGCGGATGATTCTTTCTTCCGTTCCTTCCGGCAAAACAATACGCATAAGGTGTTTGCGGGCCTGGTCCATGAGTTTGTATTCGAACATGCGCGGCGTCATGCGGCTGGTATTATCGTCGACAATACGTTTTGCAAGTTCGTCGGAATCAATGTAACGGTCGAAATTTCCAAGAGCGGTATGCACTTTTCTTGTGTCGTCAGCATCGATCCTGTCACGCAGATTTTTCAGGTTTTCAATGGTTTCCGTCGTATTTGTCTTCACGGCAAGCACGGGAATGGACATATTCCTGATACCGTCCAAAAGCCGCAAAATCGAAGGTGAGGGTTTAAGTCCGCCGGTCAGCAATATGCCGCTCACGCTCGGATACGATTTGGACATGCTGGCGATAATGGAGCCTAAAAGCACGTCGTCCCTGTCTCCGGGAGTGACAACCAGATTGCCTTCCTGGAGGAAGTTCAGGAAATTGCCCAAATGCATGGCGGCAATCAAATAATCGTCGATATGATAATCGACAAGGTTTTGTTCGCAGAACAGCACTTCGGCATTGAAGTTCTTCGCCACATCACGCAAAGAAGGACGGCCCAAGATATTGTTTTCGGGAATAAAATACACCAAAGGATTTTTTGCGTTTTTTTGTACGAGGTGATCAGCGATTTCCGTTTTCAGCGCGTCCATATCAACCAAATACGGGTCCACTCTGTTCACAACAAGAGCGGCGATTTCAATGCCTCTTTGCGAGAAAACTTCCACAGCGGTTGTTGCGGCGGAACGAATTTCTTCCGCATTATTGTTGATGCTCGGGTGAACAAGCAAAACCGGCACGCCCAATGTCGCAACGATATCGGCATTCAATTCAATTTCAAAAGCACCGTGTTTCCCTAAAAAGTCAGTGCCCTGGCAAAGAATGAAATCATATTGTTTGGCAAGATTGTTATAAGTTTCCAAAATCTTATCCATTAAAAGGCTTACCTGTCCCGAATTGATCAAACGGCGAGCTTCTTCCAACGTGAATGCGTAGCATTGTTCAAAAGGTAAATTCAATCCGAAATACTCGCTGATTAATTGCAGTTCATGGTCAAACCCCGAAGACTCCTGCACAATCGGACGAAAAAACCCGACTTTGCCGACACGGCCGATAAGCAGACGCATAAGCCCCAGGGTGATCGCAGATTTACCGGATCGTTCCGCAGTTGCACTGATATAAAGTGTATTAGCCATTTCACACTCCTTTTAAAAAATAATCACAACTGTTATCACTTGCCAGATATGTCTGACAATTCCTCGCACGTTTTAATGCCCAAATAAAAACGGTGCGTTTTCTGATTCACAATAAATATTATTTTCAGAATCAAAATAGCGAGGTTGTGTAATAAATGCCCCAGCCAAAATTTGCTCGAAATTAAGCTTTCTGTTTCTCAGGGAATACTGCGCGGCATCATGGGTGAGTCCCCACCCCCCATAATAAGGCCAGCCATAGGTATACACCTGCAATGGAATGGCCAGTGCGTCTATTCCCAAATGAGAATCATACGTATGGATTTCCAATAAATGCCCGTCAACTTGGGTTATCGGGCAATTGAAAATACAAAAAGTATTCTCCGCCTTTGTCATTGCGGAAGCCTTTTCAAGAAAGCGCTTCGCCCTGACTTGTTTTTTATTCCAGCGGGAAACATCTATGTCGTCAATCAGTTCAACGCCGGCACATTCAAATTCATCTTCGGCGCTTTTTCCTGATTTTGCGGACTGCGAACATGTTTCCTTTGTGAAACCCAACAATTCCAAAGGCACGAAATCAGAAGGACGGGCAAAAGGAATAAGCTCGTCCGCCAAATCCAAAATTTCAACAGGAACCTTTGTGTCATTGTTTTGCCGGCAATAAACGATATACGCTTCCGGACGTTTTTTTCTGATGTATTCTATAAGCTTGCCGTCATCGGACAAAGGCAGGGAAAAAGAATGGTAAGGTCTGCCCTTTTTATCCAAATTTCCGGACCCTTCCTGCAATACTGCGCTGTCAGACATTTTTTTGGGAGCCAAATCGGCATTGCCGATAATGACAACGACATCCTGCCCCTTTTGCACGTTCGCATAATCATAATGTTCACGGAAAGAAGAAAGTTCCAATAAAAACTGCCGAAGCAGCCTCGCCCTGAGCAAATCGTTTTCCGTCATGGTTTTTATTTGCAAAATCTTTTCCAAAGGCGGATACGGTCCCCCCTCAAAACACAGGGAAACCATTTTCTGCTGGTTATACAATCTGTCAAAAGCTCCGGGACGGACATGGACAAGGGGAATGTTTCCGCATTTTTTCCTCAATTCCTCTGTCGGCTCTTCCGCGGTGTAAACCATGCCCCTGTTATTGGACGCGGCTTCAATGCCTTGTTCTTCTTTCATGAAGCGGATATCGGCATGTTTATACATTTTGGAAAAAAACGCTTTTTGCTTTTCGTCAAAATTGATACAGGCAATAAAACGTTTGTTTTCAAAAAGCTGCGGAACCTGCAGCAGAATTAAACGGACAAAGGCTTGGAAGTGTGAGGGCTCTCCGGTAATGGGATGCAGATAGCGCGTAAAAAAGAGACAGATAGCGGCAAACAATTCTTCCTTTTTAACCTTGATATTCCGTCTTGAACAAGCGACCTTATCCTTGGTCAGCCCCCAGCCGGCATAAAAGGGCAGACCGTAACAATGCACGGTTTTACCAAGCAAAACAGCATCAAAACCTATTTTCGCGCTCACAGTATACACTTCATCGGCTTGCGCTAAAATGGAAAAAGAAGAAACCTGCTCGGAAATGACTTCTATGCCGTTTTCCAAAGCGAACTTTTTCAAATACCCCTTTTTTTTGCCTTGCAGGACAGAAGGAGGCTGCAAAAGGAAAAACGCCGCTCCGGGGTGCTGTTCCTTCGCATCAAGCACCATTTGTTTAAAACTCTCTTCCCTGGCGAAAACTTTTTTGAGTTCTTGTTTGCTCTTTCGTGACTGCTCGATTATGACAACGCGTTTTCTGCCTCCAGGAGTAAACAGCTTATAAGGGGAAGCATCCAACACATAGCGTTCTATGCCTATTTTTTGATTGACGACTTCACCGAGGATTTCTTTCACTTCATCTATTCCGTAAGGGCTCAAAGCCGGAAAAGAGACAGGCAAAAGCGACAGGAAACGCTTTGCATACACCGTAAGCAGGGCATCTTCCATACTCTGCAAAGCGGAATATTCGGCGATATTTTGTTCTTCGTTCAGAGAAAAATCTTTGAAAATCTTAAGCAAACCGGGCGTTGCTTTCACACATTCCTCCCAGTCGGACGGAAAACGGGCGTCGGTATACGACCCTGTTTTTTCCAAAATGAACGAAGTGGCGACTTTCCCCGGAAGTTTGTACACGCCGTCCCTGATATTCCAAACGGGCAGCTTTAAAAAACGGGCGATAAAAGCCCCTCTTCCTTTCACCGTAATGAAAGCATCAATATTTTTCTTATATTTCAACGCGGTGCGAAAAGGCACGACAATCAATTCAGGATATAATTTTTGTATGTATTGCCCATACTTAGCATTGACACACGTGACTTTCAAACGCCGTATCTTCGTATTTACGGAATTTTCCTCTTGCTGACCAGACTGCATATTTCACCTACCGTATGACTAAATAAGACTTGGGAAAATTTTTTATTAAATATTGCTGTACTTTTTTTGCCATTTCTTCATTTTTGAACGGTCCCGCATGCACAGTATAAAATCCGCTGTCCGTATAAATTTTAGCAGGAATATTGCGCTTTTGCAACTCCCGCACAAGCTTGTCCGCCATTGTTTTTTCTTTAAAAACAGCTAAGTGCACAAACAATTTGCCGCCGGAACCGGAAGCTTTCGCCGTATTCACATAAACCGGGTTCACCTCCGCCATGCTCAAATTGCTCGTATAGCCCGCTCCGCCCGCCGCCATGGAACCTCCGGCAAGGGAAGCCAACGCTGCGCTCACGCTTTTGTCCTCATCGGAATAAACAACCCGTTCTTCCATGGAATTGTTTCCCCCGAACAAAGCGCCGAAAATTCCTCCTGAAGATTTTTTGGCGGTGCTTGCGGTGTTTGCAGAATTTTTTCCGTCTCCGTCAAGATATTCCAAATGGACTTTCGCCGTCCCGCTCTTAATCATGCCGATTTTTTGCGCGGCAGCCTGTGACAAATCGATAATCCTGTCATCGACAAAAGGACCTCTGTCATTGATGCGCACAACGCATGTTTTTCCGTTTTCAAGATTGGTCACAAGAATATTCGTATTAAAAGGAAGAAATTTATGGGCGGCTGTCATGGAATACGTATTGAACGTTTCCCCGTTGGAAGTTTTTTTGCCGTGAAACCCCGGACCATACCATGAAGCGATGCCGATTTCTTCAAACCCGACGGCGGAAGTGTACGGCGTATATTTTTTGCCATGCACCGTATAGGGTTTTCCTTTCGGCAAGTGGCTGTTTCTCTGTGTGTTTATCGTCTTGTAATAGGAGCCTGACTTTCGGTAACTATTCAAATCTTCTTCTGAAAAACGGCTTTTTCCTTGTTGGGTATGCTGTTTTTTCTGAGAGCCGGAACTGTAAACAGGCTCCAAGGGAATACTGTAATTTCCTATTTGGATGCACCCGTTCAAAAAAAGCGCAATGCAGCACAATAAAAAAACACGCAGCATATAATCCTCATTTTTCATGCAAATATGTTGAAATAACGCATGGCTGCAACCAAAACCATTCCCGTAAGCAGCGTTGCGAACAGACTTTTTGTGAAATACGCAGCCAAAAGCGCCGGACCGAACGCTATTAAAAATAAATTTTCTTTTGCGAAAAAAAATTCACCGTTCCGCATAAAAATTTCGGGAGCGAGCAGCGCGGATAAAATAGCGACAGGAATATAGGAAAGCCATGTCTGAAAATTTTTCCCTATTGTCCGCTTCGCCAATAAGCCCATGGGCAATAAACGAGGAATATATACGCCTATCATCATCGCCGCCAGCAAGAAAAAACCATCGACAAAACTCATTTTTTTTCCTCAAACCGTGCCAATGGCACCATGATACCTAATTTTTTTCTTTTTGCAAAGACAAATATAAACCCAGACTTGCGCTTAAAAGCGTGGCGAAAATAATGCTCCACCTGTCAAAACCCGCTTCCATAAAGCATAAGGAAAGGACAGCCCCCGTCAAACAGACGATAATCTGTATCCTGTCAACCAATAAAGGCACAAGCAAAGCCGTGAACATGGCAGGCAAAGCAAAATCCAGACCCAGAGCTTCCACATTGGAAATAAGCCCGCCGGAAACAGCGCCCAGAAAAGTGCCTAAAATCCAGCCGGACTGAGCGACCAACGCAAGAGTCAGCACTTGCGTGACGGTCACTTCTCCGCCTGATTTATGATAGGAAATATTCGCGGCAAAAATTTCATCCGTCTGAAAATACGATAAAAATATTTTCCAGGAAAAAGGCAAATGTTTCCAAGGAAGAACAAGGGCGGCGCTCATAAGCACATGCCGCAGATTAACAAGAAAATTCGCAGCGCCGATAGACAGAAAAGAAGCTCCCGCTCCCAACATGCTTACCGCAATGAACTGCCCCGCACCCGCAAAAACAAAAACGGAAAGCATGACCGCCCAAAACGCATCCATACCGTTTTTTACAGCCAAAACACCAAAAGCGAACCCCAAAGGGATATAGCCTATCATGATAGGCAATCCCAATTTCAGCCCCGCGTAAAATGAAGCATTTCTCATAACCCGTCCATGCATTAAAGTACAACCCCTATAAAAGATACTCTTTTTAAAGTCAAATTGCCGGACCAAGAACCGCTTCGGAATTTTCACTTGCTAGAATGGTGCGCTCTTGGTATAAATCTTCTATTATCATGCAGCCAAAAGGAAAAAATATGCTCTGTCCAGACCGATTGAATCCCCATGATTTTCCCTCTCCCTGTTTTGTGACCGACCTTGCAAAACTGGAAAAGAATATGCAAATTTTAAATTCCGTCCAAAAAAAAACAGGGGCAAAAATCCTTCTCGCCCTCAAAGGGTTTGCCCAGTGGAAAAGCTTCCCCTATTTATCAAGAGCCATGCAGGGTCCATTATTCGGCGCCTGCGCAAGCTCCGTTGACGAAGCGAGACTTTCCAAAGAGGAATTTAAAGGGGAAGTCCATGCCTTTGCCGCAGGTTTCAGCGATGAAGACATGCGGGAACTTCTCACGCTTTGCGACCATATCACGTTCAATTCCATTAACCAATGGAAGAAATTCCGCCCTGTGATTTCTGAATATAACGAAAAACACGAAAAAAAAATCCTTTGCGGTTTGCGGATCAATCCGGAACATTCGGAAGGCGCCGTGCCTATTTACGACCCTTGCTCCCCAAGTTCAAGACTGGGAATACGCCTTAAGGATTTTGAAAATGAAAATCTTGACGAATTGTTCGACGGGCTGACAGGTCTGCATTTCCATACCCTTTGTGAACAAAATTCAGACGCCCTTGACAGGACCCTGCGCGCTGTCGAAGAAAAATTCGCGTTCATGCTTGAACGCGTTTCTTGGGTCAATTTCGGGGGCGGTCATCACATAACACGTGAAGATTATGATATTGATTTGCTCTGCCAATGCATTGAACGGATACAAGCAAAATATCCCGTGCAGATTTACCTGGAACCGGGGGAAGCCGTCGCTCTCAAAGCCGGTTATCTTATCAGCACCGTACTTGACGTTATTCACGCGGATATGCCCATGGCTATTTTGGATACTTCCGCCGCCTGCCATATGCCCGATGTTCTGGAAATGCCCTACCGCCCGGCAATAACCGGATCCGGTGAAGAATATGAAAAGAAATTCACTTACAGGCTGGGAGGAAAATCCTGCCTTGCCGGCGATGTCGTTTCCACGTATTCTTTCGATACTCCGCTGAAAGAGGGCGATAAGCTCGTTTTTGAAGACATGGCGATATACAGCATGGTCAAAACAACGACATTCAACGGGCTCCGTCTGCCTTCCATCGCCTTATGGGATTCACGCACGAACGAGATACTTGCCGTAAAACACTTCGGTTACGGGGATTTTAAAGAGCGGCTTTCATGATTTCCTTACGCTATAAGGATATTCCGTCTTGCTTGCAATTATTTTAATAAAGAGTAAAATACAATAAAATTCATACAAGGAGAAACCTATGTTTCGTTCATTAATTTTTGCATTGGCACTTGTATTTGCAACCGTGACAGCCGCACAAGCCGCTACCAACGTTGCCATCGCCCCCCTTATGCAAGTTGCTGAAAAAAGCAAACTCCAAGATGCCAAAACAAAATATTTGGATTCAAAGTTTGGTAAGGATAAAGAAAAATTAGAAAAAGATGTCAAAGCATTCCAAAAGAAAGCTGAAGAGTTTCAAAAGCAGGCAGCCGCTCTTTCCGATTCCGCCCGTCAGCAAAAAGGACAGGAATTAGAAAAAGAAGCCCGCGCCCTTGAAAGCCGCCGTCAGGAATTTACCAAGAAAGCCGCTCCTATTGAACAAAAAATCAATCAGCAAATCTTGGAAATATTAAGCCAAGCTTGTGCAAATTATGCGAAAAACAACGGTTTTGACATCATCTTGGATTCCGGCGCCGTTTTATACGCAAGTTCCGCCGCCAACATTGAAGAAGGACTTGTTGACGAAGTCAATAAGATTTGGAAAGACAAAGGCTCTAAATTCAAACTTTAATCCCGTAAGCCTGCATGTTTCCCTCATGCGGGCTTTTTAATAAATAAAATTATGTTAAAACAATTCACCCTGGCGGAAATCGCAGATTTTTTAGGTGCAAAATATCAAGGGGAAAATATCGCCGTCACAGGACTCAACACGCTTGAGGAAGCAACGGGGACAGAACTCAGCTTTTTGGCAAATCCTAAATATATCAAACAAATTGAAACAACAAACGCCGGTGCCGTAATCCTGCACGAAAACCATGCCCAGGCTGTAAAAAATGCGATCATCAGCGATAATCCCTACTTCGCCTTTGCCCGCTGCATGGGACTTTTTGCCGAAAAAGAAGGTTTTTTTGAGGGCGTAAGCGAATTCGCGTCCATACACCCAAGCGCTAAAATCGGCGAACACTGCACCATTTATCCTTTTGCCGTCATCGGGGCGAATGTGGAAATCGGTGACAACTGCACGCTTTTTTCCGGAGTGTATATAGGCGAACACTGCCATATCGGCGATAACTGCACCCTTACTCCGAACTGCGTTTTAATGTCCCGCACCAGCTTGGGTGACAATTGTTATTTGCAGCCGGGAGCCGTTCTCGGCGGCGAAGGGTTCGGATTTGTCCGAACTGATTTCGGCATTCAAAAAATTCCTCAAATCGGACATGTGGAAATTGGCGATAATGTCGAAATCGGCGCAAATGCGGCTATCGATAGGGCAGCCCTTTCAAAAACCTTTGTAAATTCCGGCACATGCATTGATAACCTCGTACAAATCGGGCATAATGTGCAAATCGGTAAAGAATGTCTTATCATTTCCCAAGTCGGCATTGCCGGTTCGACCAAAATAGGCGACAGGTGCACTTTCGCAGGACAAGCTGGAATTGCCGGACATCTGAAAATTCAAGACAATGTCACTGTCGGTCCGCAAGGCGGAGTTGTGAAAGACATTGCAAAAAACAGCGTTGTCAGCGGCACCCCCTCCATGGAATACAATACCTATATGCGTCATTCCATTTTACAGCCTAAAATTCCTGATTTATTTAAACGCGTCAACGCCCTTGAAAAACAAATCGAAAAACTGGAACAAGAAATCAATACGAAAAAATAGGGAAATACTATGGAAGAAAAAACGTTCGACGAATTAAAAATCGCTGATATCATGAGGCTGCTGCCCCATCGCTATCCTTTTCTTTTAGTCGACAGGGTGACGGAAATCATTCCTAATGAAAAGGTTGTTGCATATAAGAATTTAACCTATAACGAACAATTTTTCCAAGGGCATTTTCCCAATGCTCCCGTCATGCCCGGCGTGCTCATAATCGAAGCGATGGCGCAAACAGGCATTATTTTGGTTGTTGACACATTGAAAATCGACACGGCAAAAGAAAATATGATTTATCTTTTTACCGGTATTGAAAAAGCCAAATTCCGCCGTCCGGTCGTTCCAGGCGACAAGCTTGTCATTGAATGCTCGAATTTGCAGCATAAAATGCAATTATGGAAAATGGACTGCAAAGCCTATGTTGACGGGCAGCTTGTAGCTCAGGCGACCCTTACGGCTTCCACTACGACTGCTGACAGTTTTAAATAAAAAGAGGATACCATGGCTGACTCCGTACACAGTTCCGCTTTCATCGCTCCAAGTGCGAAAATCGGAAAAAACGTAAGCATCGGTCCCTGCGCCTATATTGAAGACGATGTCGTCATAGGCGATAACTGCAAAATCGATGCTTTTGCCTCTGTTAAGCAATATACCACCCTCGGTGAAGGAAATCATATCCATTCTTATGCAATGGTCGGCGGTGAACCCCAAGATTTAAAATTCCATGGTGAAAAAAGCGAACTCATCATCGGCAACAACAATAATATCCGGGAATTCGCAACCTTGCACCGCGGAACGGAAACAGGCGGGTTTATCACGAAAATCGGCGATAACAACCTGATCATGGCATATTGCCATGTCGCCCACGACTGCCAGCTCGGCAACAATATCGTTATGAGCAATAACGCAACATTGGCAGGACATTGCATTGTTGATGATTTCGCCATTTTAGGCGGACTTTCCGCCGTGCACCAATTCACGCGTATCGGAACGCACGCCTTTGTCGGCGGCGCTTCCGGCATTACCCAAGACTTGCCGCCTTACATGCTTGCCGTAGGCAACAGGGCGACCGTCCATTCCCCTAATATTGTGGGGCTCCGCCGCATGCGCGCAAGCCAAGAACTCTTTTCCGCCATAAAACAGGCGTTCAAACTGACGTGGCAATCCGATATTCCGCGTCCCGACGCCCTCGACCAGCTGGAAGCGGAATACGGACATCTGCCGGAAATAAAAATCTATATCGATTTCATACGGCAATCAAAGCGCGGCATTATCGCCAATGAGAATAAAGACTAAAAAAAGCAGGTTTTAAACCTGCTTTTTTTATCCAGACACTATATTTTTAAACAGCCGTTCCTTTAGGGCAATTACTCTGTCAGAAAGCTCTTATCCTGTCCAATACCCATTATTCTATGCCCACACGCAAACAATCATGCATATGGATAAGTCCGACCATATAGCCCTGCCCGTCAAGAACCACAAGGCTTGTTATCCCTTTTTCATTCATGATGCCGACAGCCTTCGATGCCAACGCCTCCGTATCGATAACCGCAGGAGAAACGGACATGACTTCCTGCACATTTTTATCCAATAAATCAGAAGACATGTGCCTGCGTAAATCTCCGTCTGCGATAAGTCCCTGCAAAATCAAATGATTATCCGTATCCCTATCCACAATGGCAATGCAGCCCAGACCTTTTTGGGTCATTTCAAGCACCGCCTCATTCATTTTGGCATTTTTATCAATAAGAGGCAGTTCTTCGCCGATATGCATCAGATCCTTTACCCGTTTGAGCTTTGATCCGAGCTTTCCTCCCGGATGAAAATCATGGAAATCTTCAGAGCTGAACCCCCGCAAATCAAGAAGAGCCATGGCGAGAGCATCGCCCAAAGCCAAAGTCATGGTTGTTGAGGAAGTGGGAGCGCAGCCGATGGGGCAGGCCTCTTGTTCATTGGGCAGTTCCAGACAAATATCCGCCTGCGTTCCCAAAAAACTGTTTTTGTTTTTTGTTATTGCAATAATTTTTATAGCATGGCGCGCCGCATATTCCAAAACATCGAACAACTCTTTTGATTCTCCTGAATTGGAAATTGCAAGCAACACATCATTCTTTGTCAATGCGCCCAAATCGCCATGGCTGGCTTCCGCCGGATGCAGAAAGAAAGACGGCGTCCCCGTGGAGCTCATGGTCGCCGCAATCTTTTTTCCGATATGCCCGCTTTTGCCTATGCCGGAAACAACCAGCCTGCCTTTGCAGAAAAAAATAAGCTCCAAAGCAGCGCAAAAATCCCTGCCAATGCCCTGACGCAAAACCTCAAGGGCTTTTTCTTCCTGCCTTATCACCGATTTGCCAAGCTGCAAAGATTTTTCAATTTGATTCTGTGTCAGCATCACTTTCCTTCCGGCATATTCTTTTTATTCATTAAAGCGACTTCTTTGCGTTTTTGCGCAAGTTCCCGCATATCATCGACAATATCCGATTCATCGACAATTTCACGCCCAAGCAATTCTTCCAAAATATCTTCCAGACTGATAACCCCTGCAAGCCCGCCATACTCGTCAAGCACGGCGAACAAATGCTGATGCAGGTCTAAAAATTTATGCAGGACTTGGTCAAGCGTTTGGCTCTCAAGAACAAAGTGGATAGGCTTCATGATCTTTTCAAGGCTTTCCTCTTTTTTTCCGTCGCGAACAGCAAGAGCGATTTCCCGCCTTTGCACGATACCGACGACATCCTCATTGTCGGAAGCGTAAACGGGAATCCTGCTGAAAGACCAAAAATCCTCATGATTGTACACATCAAAGATTTTCATGGCGACAGGAAGAGAAAAAACAACTGTTCTCGGCGTCATGACATCGCTCACCCTTCTTTGGTCAAGCATAAGAACATTGGAAATGGTTTTCTCCTCATAATCATTGATTGTGCCGGATTGCCTCGATATGCTCGCTAAAATTTTAATATCGTCTTCCGTTGCGGTGGGAGCGCCGTCTTTCGGCGTGATAAGTCTGGTAATAAGCCCGGTGCAATAGGTGATAGGTTTTAAAATCAGGATGATTGCCTGTAAAAAATACGCCAAGGCGGGGGAAATCGAATTGCAGTAAATGACTCCGATGGTTTTCGGCAAAATTTCCCCGAAAACTAAAATCAGCAAGGTGATGACCATACTGAAATAAATAAGATTTTCCGTGCCGAGCACGCTTGATGCCAAAGCCCCCGCGACAGTCGCGCCTGCGGTATTCGCCACGGTATTCAGCGTCAAAATCGCAGAAATAGGTTTATCCACATTGGTCCGCATATCATATAAAATCGTGCCTGCTTTCCGCCCCTCCGCCTTTAACCGTTCAATATGCGTCCACGACAAGGAATAGAGCATTGCTTCCGTTGTGGAGCAAAGCGAAGAAACCCCGACGACCAAAACTGTTGTGATGATAAGTTCTAACATTTTTCACCCGAATTGATAAAAAAAAGCCCACATCTTGCGAAAGCTGCAAGTATGGGCTTATATTAACTAAAAAAAAATTTTAATCGTTTAAAAATTCTTTTAATTCTTTACCGGCACGGAAGAAAGGCAAGCGTTTTGATTCAACTTCAACTTTTTGTCCAGTACGTGGATTACGCCCGGCATAAGCCCCGTATTCTTTAACTTTAAAACTTCCAAATCCGCGAATTTCAACATGATCACCTTCCAAAAGGGCATTTTTCATGTTATCAACAAAAGTATTCACAACCAATGTCGCTTCATCGATGGAAATGTTGGTTTGTTCAGACAAACTTTTAATAAGTTCGCTTTTATTCATGTATTGCTCCTTACATCAGCCCTCAGCGCTGACATGATTAATCACACAAGATTTAAGAATATTTTCATATAAATAACAATAAGTCAACACTTTAAGCTTTAAAATTCTTATTTTTATCCAAAACACGCAAAGGTTCCTGCCCCTCCAAATGGGGTTCCATACGCGCATAGATTTTCAAAATACGATCCGCAAGCGTGCCGATATCCTGAGCGGCATTACTCTCCGGAAACAGTTCCAGCAAAGGCTTTTGCCGAAGAACCGATTCCTGAAGCTTAACATCATGACGGACCCCCCCAAGCAGGACGGGATTGATGTTCAAAAATTTCTGACACGCCATTTCCAAGCGTTTAAAAGTGATTTCCTCTTCTTTTCTGCTTGCAACGTCATTCACGACAACAAGAAAATCACGTACGCCCAAATCTTGGCTCAATACTTTTATAAGAGCATAAGCGTCCGTCAAGGCCGTCGGTTCCGGAGTAAGCACGATGATACGGATAGCCGCCATAGCGGCGAAAGACTGCACCGTGCCGTGAATACCTGCGCCCAAATCCATAAGGATGATGTCATAGCCGCGAAGGGAAGGATTGATACGTTTAATGAGCAAATCACGCATATCGCTATTCATATCGGTAAGTTCCGGCACACCGGAGGCTGCGGGCAAAATATCAAACGCTTCTTTCGTGTTTTTTTCCAAAGAAATAATGGCGTTCTTAACATCAGCTCCGCTCAAAAGCACGTCCTGCAAATTTTGTTCGGGGGTAATGCCTAAAAGCACGTCAAGGTTCGCAAGACCTAAATCGCAGTCCATAAGCAAGAGGGCATGATTTTTTTGCGCAAGGCTGTATCCAAGATTGAGGGACAAATTGCTTTTGCCGACGCCCCCTTTACCGCTCATAATGGCTAAACTCATCGTATTCATATCTACCCTCTGTCACATACCGAAAAGAAAACGTTTTTCATCGGAATGGACCAATGAATTTTTTTTCTGGCTTTTTTGTTGATTTATGAATGATTTCACTTTTATTCCGGCGGGACTTGGCATGGAAAGCGCCTGTTTCGCATGGTCAAGCATACTTTCCGCCGTTTCCGACTGACAAAATTCCGACAGTCCTATGCTGAAATCACACTTCATATTCTCACTATGCAATTTCCGTTCTAAAACTTCAATTATCTTTTCCATTACGGCACTTGCTGAAAAATTCTTTCTTCCCGTCAAAACAAGAGCGTAACCCAACTCATTGATTTTACAAAAATAATCTTCTGCGGAAAGAAATTTTTCAAAACTTTGAAAAAGCAAATCCTGGATAAAATCAGATGTCTGAATTTTGACAAGTCCTACGGTGAATACGGCGGCATTTTGGCAATCCCGCTGCAAACGGTGAACAAATAAAGGATATTCCAGCAAAGTCAGAGAGTACTGCTTTTCAATTTTTCTAAGCCAGCCCTTTTTTATGCCCTGCAAAAGCCAATCCTGAACACCGGTTAAAGAATTTTCGGAAATACCGGCTCCAAGACTGTCATTTTCTTGGCGGTCTCCCATTAAACATAATTGCCATAAATTTGCGTTTTCAGGATTTGCCGCGAGTTCGCAGAGCAATGTTTTTTCTTCCTGCCCGCTTAGATCCGCATAATGCACAAGCCGGGAAACAGAAGAATGTTCTTCTTGCCGTGTGTCTGCAATATCCTGCAAAGAAAACCGCGTTTTTTCCTCTTCTTCCGTTTCGGACGCTTCAGAGCAAAAGCCCCAGTCTTTGGCGCAATCGGCAAGCAAATTCCATTGACCAGCACTGTCTAACATATGCTACCCTTTATTTTTTTGTTCATGTGCATAAAGCAGATAATCCCGAATGAAATAATCGAGGTCGCCGTCAAGAACGGCGTCCACATCGCCTTTTTCGCAATTGGTCCTATGGTCTTTGACAAGCCTGTAAGGCTGCATGGTATACGTACGTATTTGGCTGCCGAAGGAAATTAAATCTTTTCCTGCATAATCGGCTTGTTTTGCGGCGTCGCGGAGGCTTCTCTCATGGTCGTAAAGCCGCGCTTTCAAAATCTGCATGGCAGATTCCTTATTGCTGTGCTGTGACTTCTCGTTTTGACACTGCGCAACGATACCCGTAGGAATATGCGTGATACGGACGGCGGATTCCGTTTTGTTGACGTGCTGCCCGCCCGCTCCGGACGCTCTATACACATCAATACGCAAATCCTCTTCTTTTATCACGATATTGATGTCTTCACCGGCATCGGGCAAGACATCGACGGAAGCGAAAGAAGTATGCCTCCGTCCCGAACTGTCAAAAGGAGAAATGCGGATCAGTCTGTGTATGCCTTTCTCACCTTTCAAAAATCCATAGGCATTCAAACCCTGTACGCGGAACGTTATGCTTTTTGTACCCGCTTCTTCCCCTGCCAAATAGTCCAATATCTCCACCTTGTATTGTTTTAAATCAGCAAAGCGGAAATACATGCGCTCAAGCATGGCTGCCCAATCTTGGGCTTCCGTTCCGCCAGCTCCCGGGTGGATATCGACAATGGCGTCCATATGGTCCGTTTCATCGGCAAGCAAAATCGCCATTTCCATTTTTTCCAGAAAGGCATGCAAATATTCCGCCTGCTCATTCAAAGAAGAAAGGGCTTCTTCTTCCCCCTCGTCGGCGAAAACGAGCCATTCCTGCATATCCGTATACGCCTGCTCCAACTTCTTATATTCGCCGATTTCCTCTTCCAAACAGCGTTTTTCTTTTAATAAAGGAGTTATTTTGGCTTGGTCGTTCCATGCGTCCGGCGCTGAAATCTGAGCTTCGATGATCTTGACACGTTCTTCCTTGCGCGCAAGGTCAAAGCCTCCTCCAAAGCGTTTGATATTGTTCCGTAAGATTTTGACACCATGTTTTCAATTCTGCCAGCTGCAACATATTTTTTCCTTTTTCTGCATATTAATACAGTGGGATGATAGGCAGTTAATAGCAGTTTGGCAATAAAAATTTTCATAAAAAACCCCGCTTATCCGATTTGACAATCCGATAAACGGGGAATATCCGTTTTTGATATTTTTAACCGCAGCGGGCGGACAGCGGTTCATCCGCCAGCATGACGCCGATAACGGTCGAGTCCACAGCCCCCATGCCTTGGGTGCAGATATACCCGACATTTTGAATGGTTGTTTCAGGACAAACCCCGACTATGCCTTGGTTCTTATGGATAAAAACATTCTTTTTGGCAAGCAGGGCGCACATCACCGCCTCTCCCGCGGCTGTCGCCAATTTAAACGCACAGCCGCCTTTGGCGCCGTCGCAAAGCATACCTGCAAGCGTTCCGCTCATGGAATTGATAACGCCTGCGATTTGATTGTCATCGCAATCCAGCAGCCATGCAATGGAAACTGCCGCGCCGATGCCTGCGGCGATGGCGCAGCCGCACACAGGGGACAAAGGCCCTGAAAACTCCTTGATCGCGATAGTGACCAAATGGCTGAACGCCAACGCCCTGATAAGTTTTTCCTCATCGTATTTTTTTTCCTGACAAACGATATACGGGGGAATGATTGCGGTGATACCATGATTGCCGCTTCCCGCGCTTGACATCACGGGCATTTTCAATCCTGCCATGCGCGCGTCGGCTGCTGCGGCGGCAAACATGCGCACGGTATTGACAATATTGTTCTCAATACTGCCTTCTTCCATCAATTCTTTGATTGCATTTCCCAAGGCGAGCCCGGTTTTTTGCTCCAACCCCACTTTTGCCATGCGGTAATTCATAGGAACCCCGGCAATCAAAAACGCGATGTCTTCAAGGGGCAGTTCCTCCACCTCTTTGCGTAAATCCTGCATGGTCATATTGCGGAGCAGCGGAACATGTTCATTTTTCGGTTCCTGTGCGTTCTGCTGTTTTTCAAGCTTGAAAACACACTTCCCGCCGCATTCGACATAAACGATATTGGTATGCGCATCACGGATAACCGCTTTTGCGGAATTATCGGCTTCAATATTCGCTTCAATGAAAAAATTCCCTTCACCGTCGCACACTTCGATGAAAATTATTTTTTTATCCATAAGCGCATGGGCTTCTTGAACGGCTTTTTCATCGACATCAGAAAAAACTTCCAGTCCCATTTCCCATTTTCCGCAGACAAGCGCCAAGGCGACAGCGAAATCAATACCCGATTCCGTCGTTCCGGGAATACCGACCCCGCGGGCGTTTTTAAAAATATTCCCGCTCATGCGGACAAAAACTTTTCTCAATTCCCCGCGGATTTCCAAGTTCGCTCTGGCGACAGCCAATGCGATAGCGGCAGGTTCCGTACAGCCCAATGCCGGTTTCACCATACGTTTCAATAAGGCGATAAGAGAGTCTTTATGCATGACAAAACCCTATTTATTGTTTTTTAGATATTGTTTGATCGGTTCCGCAAAAAAATCATTGTATTGCTTCAATACGTCACCAAATTCCTTGGAAGGCAAATAATTGTAACTTATGAACACATTATCCAGTTTTTCGCGCACTTCCGGGTCTTCCAATGCTTCTTTGAACAAATTTTGCAGAATTTCCACCCGCTCCGCAGGTATGTTTTTAGGTCCGACAATGCCGTAAACGGAATCGAATACCAAGTTTTCATCGTATAATTCCGCAAAGGTGGGAACATCCGGAAGTTTCGGATCCCGCTTTGAACCCGATACCGCAATGATTTTGATCATATCACCATGCGGTGCGAAATTTGAAACAGGAGTGTACGCCACTTGAATATGTCCCCCCAGCAAGGCTGTAACAAGCTCTCCGCCTCCATTGTATGCGACATAAGGCAAATCGGAATCAGGGAAATATTTCATCAGGGACATATGGAAAAAGCGCTGTGCGGTCAATGCTCCGGGACTTCCGACGCTATACTTTTTAGGATGTTCTTTCGCTTTTTGCATCAAATCGTCAACAGAACGGATACCGGAAGACGCAAGAACGCCCCACCCCATTGTGAACAAAGATGTCTGCGCTATACAGGTAAAATCCTGATACGTGAAGCCGCAGGGTTTCACCTGCGGAACAACGGTGACGACATTGGCGGAAGTCAGGCTGATCGTATAGCCGTCAGGACGGGCTTTGGCGACTTCAAGCATTGCGGGAATACCGCTTCCGCCGGCTTTGCTTGTGATAAGAAGCGTTATTCCGTGTTTCTTTTGAAAATATTCTCCGATGATCCTCGCCAGGGTATCCGGCGCATTGCCCGCCCCGAACGGCATGATCAGCGTAATGGGACGGCTTGGAAAATCAGCCGCTTCAGCACAGCCTATCCCGCCCGATACGTTCAAAATGATAAGCATGATGCTTGCCAGCAATTTGGATTTCATACGATTACTCCTTGTTTTGTTGTGTGTCGGACTCTCTTACCGTCCTGTTTCTCTTATATTCGTCATATCCAACTTTAATAATGATTGCCAAGCACAGGACAAGAATCGCCGCCGCAATGGGACTTGTGACAAACACGCTGAAATCATTGCGTGAAATGGACAATGTCCTTCTGAAATTCGATTCCGCTATCGGTCCCAAAATAATGGCAAGCAACATCGGGGGCAAAGGAAAATCCCCTTTCAGCATGACATAGCCGAGAAAACCGAAAACCGCCATCAACCATAAATCAAACGCGGAATTGTTTGTCGCATAACTGCCGACGGCGCATAAAACAAGCACTATCGGCAGCAGGATCGGAGTCGGCACATTCACTATCTTTCCTGCGATTCTGACAATGACCAAGCCGAGCAAAAGCATTGCTGCCTGCGCCACAAAAAAGCTTCCGAAAATAGCATTGACAGCGTCCGAGTGTTCGGCAAAGAGCAAAGGTCCGGGTACCAATCCCTGTATCATCAAAGCCCCCAGCAAGATAGCCGTTAGAACATCGCCGGGAACACCCAGCACCATCATCGGAATAAGCGCTCCGCCCGTCACGGCATTATTGGAACTTTCCGTTGCGGCTATTCCCTCAAGCGTGCCTTTTCCGAATTCTTCCGGCGTTTTTGAAAATCTCTTCGCTTCGCCGTATGCGATAAAACAAGCGGCGCTCGCCCCTGTTGCGGGAATGATTCCGATAACGGTACCCAGCAGAGAAGAGCGGAGAAAATTCACTTTCTGCTTCCACAGTTCCTTAAAACCGATTCCTTTCCTGGAAACTTCGCCGTATTTGACAATGCCGTATTGTCCTTTAAAAATGTCTTCCAAGGAAAGAATGACCTGTGATACGGCAAACAAACCCACCAAAGCCGGAACAAGCGATACGCCGTTGAAAAGATCGGGCATATTGAATGTGTTGCGAAAATCACCGGAAACGGGGTCTATGCCTATTGTTGAAATGAAAAGTCCCGCAAAAGCCGAGGTCAGCCCTTTTAGCATGTTGCCGGAAGAAAATGTCGCAACAACCGTGAGCGCAAAAACCGCCAAAGCGAAATATTCCGCCGCACCAAACCGCATAGCCGCCTGCGCCAACAGGGGGGCGCATGTGATCAATGCCAAGCCGCTCACCATTCCGCCGACAAAAGAACCCCATGTCGCCATCTCAAGAGCTTTGAGCGACTGGCCTTTGGCTGTCAGTTTCGGACCTTCCATAACCGTTGCCGCGGCGGCGACAGTTCCGGGAGTGCCGACCAGTATCGCCGAAATACAGCCGCCGTAAATCGCCCCGCAATACATGCCGAGCAGCATGGAAAACGCTTCGACAGTCGGCATGCCGAATGAAAGCGGAATAAGCAGCGCAACGCCCATTGCCGCCGTCAACCCCGGCAATGCGCCAAAAACAATTCCCAATGCCGTTCCCGTGAAACACGCGGCAAGGGACGGCAAAGTCAATGCCTGCTGTAAACCGTAAATAATATCTAGCATATTTCCTCCGTCAAGGAAGAAGAACTTTAAAAAATCCGCCGAAAGATATTGCCAAAACAGCTGTGGTCAGAACCGCTACGCTTATGATTTCCGCAATTCTTTTCCTGCGTAAATAACAAAAGGAAAAAATCAAAAACAAAACCGTGGAAACGGCAAAGCCGCCGGCATAGGGTATTGTTTCAATCCAATCCATGGAAACGATGAAATCGCCTATGGCAACCATCGCGTAAAGATACAAGAGATAAAACCCATAAAATACGATGGACCTTAAACAGAAATTAAATCCTGCGTTTTTTTTCATACCATTCAGCCGAATACCCCTTATGATCAGAATGCCCGCAAACAATGCCAAAACCATCAAGCAAAACTTCGGAAGGGTTGCCGGACCGACAGCTTCACCGGCCCCCGCTGCGGGCAATTGGCAAACGCTCATTGTTCCGATCAAACATAAAATCAACAGTGCGATTCCCGAGAGTATGTCCTTATGAAAAAGCATATGTTCTCCTCTTGTTTTCGGGGAGATAAGCCTCCCCGATCATCACTAAGGCTTTTTCCAGAGCCTGACCCTGCAAAAACTGTCCCCTTTTCCCAACCGTTCGACAATATCGCAGGGAATGCCGTGCTGCACCGCCCTGTTCCTGTCAAGTTCCATGGCAATATCGCAATACAAGTCCTGCTTTTCCTTTGAAAGCCCTAAATCTTTCCATTCTTCAAGCAAAGGGCAATAATGCATCTGCATTTCACAATATTCATCATTTTTTTCAATCGTTGTTTCAAAAACTCCTCCCATATCCCGGTAATGAATGTCGGTCCATTCTTCCGGAGTGATGGTATGCCCGTCCCTCTGAGCCCTGATACAGCCATATTTTATTATGGCTTTCCGCGCCCTTTTTTCTGCTTCATCAGCCGGCAAAATTGCGAAAAGCTCATCGCACATGCAGGCCAAGACCCTTGCACGGTCACGCATGGCGCCTCTTACCCTGTCAACAACTTCTTTGTTCCATTCCATAAAATGCTCCTTGATTTTCACAATAACATTAATGCACGTGCACTTATTGTTTATCAAATAGCATGCCAAACTTGTTTAATGCTTTTCGTTGTTTTTTATTATGCTGAAAAAACAATATATTACAAAAAACAGTAATTGATTTCTTGATATTTTTCTTGCTTTTTTTGATAATTTTTATAAAATATTCAGTTTTTTGCTTCTTTTATTAAAATTTTTCTCATTTTTATCAAATAATTTGACAATTCTTATCAAATAAGAAATAATTCATACATATTCATATAAAATAATAAATGTTATTTTTCTCAATAATTGTCAAAATATTTTCAAGAAGGTTTTTAATGGCGATTATCGGAAACAGCCCTGCCATGCAGCGGCTGCGAAAACAAATAGAAAAAATAGCCAAAACAAATGCGGCTATTCTCTTGCAAGGGGAATCCGGAACAGGAAAAGAACTGGTCGCTATGGCCATTCACAAACTGAGCGAACGCAGCTCCAAAGAGTTTGTGGCAATAAACTGCGGGGCGATCCCGGAATCACTCATGGAAAGCCTGCTCTTCGGATATGAAGAGGGTGCTTTTTCCGGCGCTAAAAAAAACGGACAGCAAGGGCTTTTGGAAACCGCAAACGGCGGAACGCTGTTTTTAGACGAAGCGGGAGAAATGCCGTACCTCATGCAGGCTAAAATTCTGCGAACCTTGCAAAACAACAAAATCCGCAGACTGGGAGCAAGCAAATCGATACAGCTTGACGTCCGCATTATTTCAGCAAGCAACAAAAATCTCCGAAAGCAGGTGGAACTGGGCAATTTTCGCAAAGACTTGTTCTACCGCCTTGACGTTATCCCCATCTTCATCCCCCCGCTTCGTGAAAGAATGGAGGACGTGCCGCTGCTTATTGATTTTTTCCTCAAAGACTTTGAAAATCAGTATCATACCAAATTTTCCGTCACCAATGGATTGTTAAAAAAATTTATGGAATACCATTGGCCCGGAAATATCCGCGAATTGAGAAACTTCATCGAATACGGAGTTTGCTTTTGCGAGGACGGCATGTTATCCGCCGAACTTTATGAACCCCGTTTCGCGCTTGCCCTCAACCCGACGGAGCAAGAAATAATACTGAAACCAAAACAAAAAACCAAAAAAGAACATATTCAAAAACTGCTCGGCATACACGGCGCTTCAACAAAAGGAAAAATAAAAACAGCGCAAGAACTCGGAATAAGCCTCGCCACACTCTACCGGCATTTGAAAAACTGAAAAGGCACACACTATCCACGTTTGTTCCAAGGTCTTATACTCACCTGTTTGATATGGTTCCGTAAGATTTGACATTGTGTTTTCAATTCTGCCGACTGCAGCGTATTTTTTCTTTCTATTCATAACAATCTATTAGCAGTTCTTTTTTCCAAAATAAGAAAAGAGAAGCTGTTAAAAAACAGCTTCTTCATACCCTATACCAATAACTAAAATCAATATTGCTTCGGTCCGATATTTTTCAGCAGCTTGGATAGAATCAGCAAACCGATAAACGTTGCAGAGAAAACAGCCAACGTTGCCGGCATACCCCAACCATATACCGCATAACCATGCAAACTTAAATTCACATAGAATAAGAAACAGAAATTAAAATTAGACAAAGCAATTTCAACTGATACGGTTGATTTATACTCATTATCCACCATTCTAAGCAATAATAAACCGGTAGGAATCGTACCTGTTACCGTACCGAACAACATGACTGTCCTTTCAAACGAATACCCCGGTACACGTCTGCCAAAATATAAACAAAAGAATAATGCATAAAAAGCTAACACCAATGAAACAGTTATGATTGGAAGCCAATATTCTGCCACCATAGCAAATTGAACACCTGCCAAGGTACAAAGCAACAGAAATTCAACAGACCAGCCGGTTAATCTGTTCATTGTATCGCTGTCAATAATGTGAACGGCATTAAATTTAGTCAGAATAAACCGTATTCCCATACCAAGTATCATGCCAACAAAAAATAAATTTCCCCAAATTGTGCCGGCTATGCTTTTTGAACAATAAAACGTGATAAAATCCACCAAATAATAGGTAATAATCCATGTACCGAGAACAAGGGCAATATGAAACGCCAAACTGTCAACGTTTGCTGTCGTGGTGACTTGATGCATTCCGACAGGAGTATTTTCCTTATCATGAATACCTGTAAGCATTTCTTTATCAAAATTTCCAACAGGAAACGTATTGAGCTTTTTACGCAATCCCCAGCGAACAAGAGGAACACCTATCACAAAAGAAACTATGAACCCTATTCCGGAAAAAGCTAACCCCACTTGTCCCATATTTGCATGACCAAACTTTTCCCATAATAAACCGGAGCTAAGGGTCGCACCGGGACCAGCAGTAAAGCCTTGAGCTCCTAAAAATCCCATACAGGCAAGAAAATCTTTTTGAAAAATAAAATTAATCAAATAAATAACAGCAGTAGCTACAAGAACTTGTGAACACATACTCATATAAAACATAAAACCTTGCCAAATAGAACCTTTTACAAGTTCTTTAGTTGTATCGCTGCATTCTTCCTTCTGGATACAGCCAGTCCCGCGCAAACCAAGACATATAAACGAGAATGCGAAGAAATGATAAGCAAGCTGTTCATACAGTTTTTGATTTATCCCGGGTATGGACGTGGTATTCATAATAATTGCACCGATAATGCCGCCAATAATACAAGCCGGAACCAAAAAATTTTGGAAAAACGTTACTTTTGCCCGCAACAGCACTCCGACAAGCAGCATTACTGCCAAAAAAGCTAAACTTGCCAATACTGACATATCAAAAAAAGCACCCATACGACCTCCTGCGAGTTATTTGTCAGATACCGTTTCAGCTGTCCGCACAGTGTCTATAAAAACAAGCACTAATGCTAAACCTATACAGCAGAAACCAAATATCTTATCAACCGAAACCGCTTCGTTACAAAACACAACCCCAACAAAAACCGTGATGATTGGTGATAAATATCCCGTAAATCCCATAGTCAGCATTGTTGAGCGTTGAACTCCATAGACAAAAATTATTTGAGTGATACTTGTGATACAGCCAGCGCCAAACAGTAATATTATCAAATGAATAGTTGAAGGCATGAACATATTGACACTTTCTGCCCCTATAAACAGTAAAAGGGGTATCGCCATTAACGAATTATAAAAGTTTTCAAATATCAGCCCGGAAATACAACCAGCCGGCGCCTGTTTTCTTAAAACTAAATAATATGCGCTAAAAAAACCAACCAATAACGCTAGCCAAGGAAATGAACCATAAATAAAAAACATGCATCCAACACCTATAAAAACAATGATTAACGCAATTGCTTTCAGATGCCCCAATGTTTGCTTAAAAAGTATCATTCCCATGAGCGCACAAAATAACGGCTGTACAAATTGTCCAAAACCAAGCTCAAGAACAAAACCGTTTTGTGCACCCCATACAAGTAAAAACCACACAAAAAAATTCACAGAACTTGCAAAACCAATATAAATCCAATTCTCTTTCAGTCTTATATCTTGTAAAAATTCCCGTCTGACATTCCGTAACAAAAGGAATAAGCACATAAAAACAAAACCAAAAATTGCTCTATAACATATGGCTGTTTCTGCCGTTACAGCACTTAATAAAATCCAATAAAGCGGTATTGTCCCTTGACCTATCGCAGCAATCAAAATACCTAAAAGCCCTTTTTGCGCTGTTTTACGGTCCAAATATAGAGCCATGTCCTGCATAATTGTCTGCCTGTTTTTTATTTATCTTTTTATTAAGGAAGAAAGCGTTTTTTGATAATACGCATAATCCAGCGGATTAAACCCGTTAAGTTTCGCTTTACACTCCTCAGTCAATTCTGGATAAGGTCCACTGATTACAATGTCTTTATTTCCTTTTTTCCAAATTTCTTGAGGCGTTAATCGTAATTCCGGCACATCCCATGTAGTGTATGTCCCTTCATCATAAATGGAAGTTGCAACCACTAAGCGTCCGATATTGGCAAAAAAAATAGCACAACTGCACATGGGGCAAGGCGTCCCCGGAACATAGATGGAACATTTCCATAAAAATTCAGGATCATATTTCGCTGCGGCTTGACGGACTAAATTCATCTCACCATGCGCCGTTGGATCATTGTCAGTAAAACATGTATTCAAGCCTTCCTCCAAAATTTCCCCGTTGGGTCCCGCCAATACGCTTGCATATGGTTCATTTCCTAATTCTTTTGCCTTATAGCCTAATTTAATAGCGTGTCTTAATAAGGCTATGTCCTTTTCTTTTGTTACCCATGAAAAGCGTTCATCAGTAACCGTGTTTCCAAAAACAGTTAAAAGCATACGTTCTCCTTTAATTATTTAATGTTATATTTTTTAATACAATATATTTTAACATTAAAATAGTCAATAGTTTTTATTTTAGCGTTGAATTTTTTTTCTTCTTGTTTTAGGTTAGAAAAAACTCAATAAACAGGAAAAGATATGAACGATTATATTTCACAAAGAAATCAACGTTGGAAAAAAATTTTTCCGGATATTACGCAACAAGGTTTTTGGGGAAGAATAAACAGACTGGCAACATATTATCAAACAAAATGCGATATGCTTTTAACCCAATATGATATCAAAAGAAACGAATATGAAATTCTTTGCAGTCTGCTTTATTCCGGATACCCATATTCCATGACACCAAAAGAAATAACCGCCCATGCGTTTAAAACTCCCGGAGCAATTACCAATGGAATTGATAATCTTGAAAAAAAAGACTTGGTTAAAAGAACGCCGAATAGCGAAAACAGACGCAGCACCATCATTGAGTTAACGCCTAAAGGCGAACAACTTATCCGCACTATTTTTCCCAAATACACTGAAATGGAAAATGAAATATTATCACCGCTGCAATCAGAAGAAATTCAAAATGTAAAAGAAATACTGAATAAGTTTCTCACGCAGCTGGAACAAACAAAACAAATTTCGACACCGGGATTTCCCGTACGTAAAATATGACACTCCAGTTTTATTATTTTTTACTGAAGCGACAAAAAAAGCGTACTGAAATTTCAGTACGCTTTTATGTTTTAAACCATAAAAAATTACTCTTCGCTTTCTTCCTGCGGTTTCAAGTGATCCGGAACAATCACCATTTCAAGAAGCAGAGGTTTTATGAAGAACCATTCCAGGTCTTTTGCATCTTCTTCATAGACTTCTTTCATATCACGAATGGCGTCCCAGCAGTTATGGCAAGGAGCGACAACCAAATTACAGCCTGTCGCCCTGATTTGGTCAAGTTTCGGACGCAAACCGATATTGCGCTGCTCGCGGTAAAGCCCGATACCGTTGAAACCGCCCCCGCCGCCGCAGCAATAGTTATGTTCTTTGTTGTTTTCCATTTCATGGAAATCTTCCGCAATATAGCTCATAATGGTCCGTGTGGCTTGAGAAAGCCCGTAGTTACGCACATAGTTGCAGGAATCCTGCAAAGTAATAGGTTTTTTAATGCGTTTGGCAGGGTCTATCTTGAGTTTTCCTGATTTCAAAGCTTCCGCCACCCATTCCACATAGTGCATGAAACGGACAGGAGGCTTCCCGTCTTCAATGCCCGCCCAATACGGACCTTCAATGGCGGAGGCGCGGAAAGCGTGACCGCATTCGGTGCCGACAACGACTTTCGGTCTTAACCGTTTGATCGCGTCATAAATGCGGTTTACGTTCATGGTGCAGCCTTCCCAGTCTCCCGCGTACATGGTCAGGGAGGTGCTGTCCCAGCCTTCGCTCGGCATTGTCCAGTTCTCACCCGCGATATGGAATAAAATAGCGGCCTCTGCGAGGTCGTTCGGATAGTGCTTCACTTCACGGGCGTTGATAACATACATGATATCGGCATCTTCCTTATCCACGGGAATTTCAAGACCCGGCCACTGTTCTTCGTTTTCTTCAACCATCCATTCGCAGGTATCCACAAAGTCTTCGCTGGTAACGTCCATTTGCGCACCGTAAACCCTGTGCATGCCGGAACCGATTTTCAATTCCCACGGCACAAAGCCTTGCTTGAACAAAAGACCGCGCAGGTACCCGATCATGACTCCGGTATCGATACCGTAAGGGCAGTACAATGCGCAGCGGTTGCAGGTTGTGCATTGGCTCCAGGCAACTTCCATGGCGTGAAGCATGAATTTTGTATCGACATTTCCGTTGCGGCGAACCATTTCGCCCAACGTGCTTTGGATCTTGTAAGACGGAATTTGTTTCGGGTCATTGTTATTGGCGGTATAAAGAAAACAGCTTTCAGCGCACATGCCGCAGTGGGCACACATGTCAAGCCACGTGCGGGTACGGCTTTTGCACGTCGTTTCCAAATCTTTGCGGAGCATATCCGTATCCACTTCAAGCTCTTTCATCTCCGCATAATATTGTTTGCCGCCTTTATCACTCAAAAGATTTTTTAATTCTTCAACTGTTTCAATAGGTTTTCTTTTACAATAAATACCTTCAGGCATTGTCGGCTCCTTTATAAGGTTTAGCGTTAACTAATAAGAATTACCAAGGGAAAGCAGGCCCGCGGTTGTGTCCGCCGCGTTTGATGGCGAAGTCCATGCCTATTTGCGCGCGTGACATGAAGAACAGGACGATATGGGAAAGTTTTGTAAACGGTGCGGCAATAAGGAAAATCTCTGCCGTAAGGATATGCGCAAATTCCCAAAATTCATAGCTTGATACGCTAAAACGGAACATGATTCCGGTCACAAGTGGCAACCCTGCAAGGATTAAAACAAACCAGTCTTGTTTTGTGGTAAGGGCTTTCGCAGCAGAGCAAGCGATCCTGCGGTATGCCAAGCCCAAAAGACCGAGCACGGCGATAATGCTGAGCACATCGGCAAGCCCGCTTGGCAGGCTCGGCAAAGAAATGCCAAACATATATTCAATAACGACAACGTGCTGCAAAAGGAACAGCGGCAATAATACCATACCGATATGGAACATGAAAAAAACAGCGGTCATGAACGGATTGATCCGCCAAGCGCGTGTTCCGCCGGGAAGCACCCATTTAAAAATGGAATGGAGAGCACCCTGCAAACCTAAACCCATTTGAGGTTTGTAGGCAACGCGGTCAAGCTTTTGGCTCAACCCTTTAATATAAAGAACTACCCGTGCGATCATGCCGATAACAAAAACTGCAACGGCAATATATAAAAGCGGTCCATAAAGAAAATTCAACATATTTTAGCCTCCCGTCATCCATTACTCAGCTGCGAATTTTTCATTGTGGCAGCTGCGGCAAGAAGTAATATTCGGTCCATCGCCCAATTCGATATGACAGCGTACGCAGTTTTTATGCAAATACGCAACCTTGCCGTCCTGCCCTTTTTCCTTGTCAACAGCCATAAACGCTTCATAATTATCGTCAATATGGCAAACAGTGCAGTCTTTGCCCAATTCTTCAAGCTTTGCGACATGCTTGTCATGCAGCGCATCGCCGTCTTTCATGGTAATGCCGATCATTTCCTGAGGAACAACACCAAAAGGATTTTTATCCTCTTCGGTGCCCGCATCCGCATTTGCATAAGAAAATGCCGTCAAACATAACGCCACAGCCACAACAGTTTTCATTGTTTTGCTTCTCATACACGCCCCTTCTAGGGTAAATTTATTTAACACAATACATTCATGATATGTTTTTTGCAAAAAAGTAATGCAAAAATGACTTATCATACAAGATTTTCTGTGCAAAGTATCAATTTTATACATACAAACAACTAAGCTGTCAACTATTGGGCATTTTATCACAAAATTTTTTTTATCACATCGAAAATCATTATCCGTGTTATTAAAAAAATTAAAATTTTTCACAAAAAATACTTGCGTTTTATTAAAAAAAAAGCTATTTTTTCAAATTCCAAAGCAACCTTTTTGCCCTTTGGATTTAACCAAAAAAGGAAATTGTGCAAACAATTCAAAGAGATACTAAGAGTAACACGGTTTTTGACTCCTAACTTTCATATTGAAAAGTTGGGGGCTTTTTCGTGTTTATTTTAGCGTTAACTAGCCTGCCAAAAAAATCATTTTTTGGGAGAACTTTCCTGCCTGACAGCAGGATAAAGCCATTTTGAGGTAAAGTAATGGGCCAATTAACGAAGCAATTCGGTAAAATCAAGGTTTCCATACCTATTCCCCACCTTCTCAATTTACAGGTGGATTCTTACAAAGCCTTCCTGCAGGAAGGAAGAAAAGAACGCCTGCCAGATGAAGGTCTTGAAGGGGTTTTTCGTTCCGTATTCCCGATAGAAGACTTTAACCGTACTGCAAGCTTGGAATATTTAAGCTATGACATCAGCGAGCCTAAATACGACCAAGCGGAATGCATTTCAAAAGGTCTTACCTATGAAGCACCTATCCGTCTTAAAGTGCGTTTAGACATTTACGATGTTGACGAAGCGACAGGAAACCGCACTTTCCGCGACGGTAAGGAACAAGACATTTATTTCGGCACACTGCCGCTTATGACCGAAAAAGGTACGTTTATCATCAATGGTACCGAACGTGTTATTGTCAACCAATTGCAGCGTTCACCCGGAATCATTTTCGAGCATGACGGCGGCAAGACCCACACTTCCCATAAAGTTCTCTATTCCTGCCGTGTTATCCCCATGCGCGGCTCATGGCTCGATTTCGACTTCGACCACAAAGATATTCTTTATGTCCGCATAGACCGCCGCCGCAAAATGCCCGCCACCGTGCTTTTGAAAGCCATGGGCATGAGCAAGACGGATATTTTGAACACCTTCTATAAAAAAGAAGAATACCGTCTTGAAGAAAATACGGTCCTTTGGAAAATCCAAAAAGAAATGTACCGCAAAGAACCTTGTTATACGGAAATCACAGATAAAGACGGCACTGTGCTCATCAAACAAGGCAAAGTCATGACCACCCGCGATTGGCGCAACCTTTGCAATTCCGGCAGAGAATACCTGGAAGTGGATCCCGCATCCATTTTGGGGCTTTTCCTTGCCGCGGACCTTGTCAATCCGACAACCGGGGAAATTATCGCGGAAGCCGGCGATGAAATCAACGCAGGTTTGATCGCCGAAATCCATGAAGCCGGAATTAAAGACATTCAAATCCTTTATACCCGGGGAGCGGACACTTCTTCCTCCATTCGCGACACCTTGGCTCTTGACAAAACAATGAACCAAGAAAAGGCGCAGGAAGAAATCTATCGCAGACTCCGCCCAAGCTCTCCTCCGACCCCTGAAATTGCGGCGACATTCTTCGATAATCTTTTCCGCAATATCGATTATTATGATTTGTCCTCCGTCGGCCGTTATAAAATCAACCAACGCCTCGGAATAAATGAAGATACCAATTTACGCACCTTGACCGACAACGATATTCTCACGGCTATGAAAGTGCTTGTTTCCTTAAAAGACACGCATTCAGCGGCTGACGATATCGACCACTTGGGCAACCGCCGCGTCCGCCTTGTCGGCGAACTTGTCGAAAACCAATACCGTATCGGTTTGGTGCGCATGGAACGTGCGATTAAAGAACGCATGAGCATTCAGGAAATCAGTTCCTTAATGCCTCATGATTTAATCAATCCGAAACCTGTTGCTGCGGTCCTCAAAGAATTTTTCGGAACAAGCCAACTTTCACAATTCATGGACCAAACCAACTCCCTTTCGGAAGTGACGCATAAACGCCGTCTTTCCGCATTGGGTCCCGGCGGTCTTACCCGTGAAAGAGCGGGATTTGAAGTCCGCGACGTCCACTCCTCACACTACGGACGCATTTGTCCTATCGAAACGCCTGAAGGTCCGAACATCGGTCTTATCGTTTCTTTGACAACCTATGCGAAAGTCAACGAATTCGGTTTCATCGAAACTCCGTACCGTGTTGTGAAAGACGGTAAAGTGACCAATGAAATCATTCATGTCGACGCGACAAGGGAATTGAACCAAATCATTGCGCAAGCCAATGTTCCGACGGAAAAAAACGGAACGCTCAAAGGCGATTTGATCACCGCCAGATCCACGGACGGCGATGTTTTGCAGGTCGGAAAAGAAGAAATCACCTTGCAGGACATTTCTCCGGGACAAATGGTTTCCATTTCAGCCGCGCTCATTCCGTTCCTTGAACACGACGACGCAAACCGCGCCCTTATGGGTTCAAACATGCAGCGTCAAGCCGTTCCGCTTCTCCGTTCCGAACGTCCTCTTGTCGGAACAGGTATGGAAATCGACGTCGCCCGTGACTCCGGCGCCTGCCTTGTTGCTGAAGGTGACGGCGTTGTCCGTTACGCGGATGCCGAACGCGTCATTGTTGCGTACGATGATTTATATATGGAAGAATACGGCGGTATCCGCACCTATAATCTTCTCAAATACCATAAATCCAACCAAAACTCCTGCTTTGGACAAAAACCGAGCTGCATGCCCGGTCAGCGTTTCAAAAAAGGCGATATTTTGGCTGACGGTCCCGGTATCGACAAAGGCGAACTCGCCCTCGGCAAAAACCTTACTGTCGCCTTTATGCCATGGTGCGGTTACAACTACGAAGACTCCGTCCTTATTTCCGAAAAAATGGTGAAAGAGGATATCTATACTTCCGTCCATATCGAGGAATTTGAAGTTGTCGCCCGCGACACCAAGCTCGGACCCGAAGAAATCACAAGCGATATTCCGAACGTCGGCGAAGATATGCTCCGCAATCTGGACAGCAGCGGGGTTATCCGCATTGGTGCGCCCGTAAAGCCCGACGATATTCTTGTCGGCAAAATCACACCGAAAGGCGAAACCCAGCTCACTCCCGAAGAAAAGCTTCTGCGCGCCATTTTCGGCGACAAAGCCCGCGATGTGAAAAACACTTCTTTGAAAGTACCTCCGGGAATTGAAGGAACCGTTATCGACGTAAAACTTTTCAACCGCCGTTCCGGAGAAAAAGACGAAAGAACGCACGAAATCGAAAATTACGAAATAGCGAAACTGGATAAAAAGGAAGCGGATCACGTCCGTGCTTTGACAAACCGCACCCGCGAACGTATGCGTCCGCTTTGCGAAGGCAAAGAACTCGCCCTTGAAATCCAAGGAAAACGCAAAGACGAAGTGCTTGCGAAAAAAGGCGATAAACTGACTTGGGAAATTATGGAAACCCTTCCGGTCAAAAAACTTGTCGCGGCGTTCAAAGACGCCCACACAAACGAAGAAATCGCCAATATGCTTGACGCATACGACAAGCAAGTCGACATCATCAAAAAACTTTACGACGCCAAACGTGAAAAAGTGACGGAAGGCGATGATTTGCCTCCCGGCGTTATCAAAATGGCGAAAGTATATATTGCCGTTAAGCGTAAGCTTTCCGTAGGGGACAAAATGGCGGGCCGCCACGGTAACAAAGGGGTCGTGTCCTGCATTCTTCCGGAAGAAGACATGCCGTTCTTTGCGGACGGGCGTCCCGTGGATATCGTTTTGAACCCGCTTGGCGTGCCTTCCCGTATGAATATCGGGCAAATTCTGGAAACCCACTTGGGCTGGGCGGCGAAAGAACTCGGCATCCAACTCGCCAACATGATCGACAACGGCACCGCCCTTGACACGGTCCGTAAAGAAGTGAAAGACATTTTCTCCACGGAAATGAAAGATTTGGACATTGACGCCCTGGTTGACGGCATGGATGACGAAACATTCAAAAATGCCGTGCGTGAACTGAGAAAAGGCATTGTCACCAAAACTCCGGTATTTGACGGCGCAAGGGAAGAACAAATCTGGTCTTGGCTTGAAAGGGCAGGCTTGCCTAATGACGGCAAAAGCGTGCTTTATGACGGCAGAACCGGTGAACCTTTCCAAAACCGCGTAACGACCGGGGTCATGTATTACCTCAAACTGCACCACTTGGTCGACGAAAAAATCCATGCCCGCTCAACCGGTCCTTACTCTCTTGTCACCCAGCAGCCTCTTGGCGGTAAGGCCCAATTCGGCGGTCAAAGACTTGGGGAAATGGAAGTTTGGGCTTTGGAAGCCTATGGTGCTTCCTACCTCTTGCAAGAATTTTTAACCGTAAAATCAGACGACGTTACCGGTCGTGTGAAAATGTACGAAAAAATTGTTAAAGGCGACAATTTCTTGGAAGCGGGTCTTCCGGAATCCTTTAACGTTCTTGTAAAAGAACTCATGAGTCTTGGTCTTAATGTAAATCTTCACCAGGAAGAAGGTAAAAAACGCCCGAAACGCAGCAGTTTCACACAACCTGCGCTCACAAGTGAAGATGAATAAGATATTGGTACGCTAGCCTTAGCGATTGCATATATTAGGCGGGGGCAAAATCCCCGCCCAAACCCTGAAAAAGGGAGAAAAAAATGAGTTTGGACGATTTGTTCTCCGTGCATAATAATGCGAACACCGGTGTAACTAATATTCGCAACTTAAAATCAATTCAAATCACCATTGCCTCCCCGGAAAACATTCGTGAATGGTCTTATGGTGAAGTGAAAAAACCGGAAACGATTAACTATCGTACTTTCAAACCTGAAAGGGACGGTCTTTTCTGCGCTAAAATTTTCGGACCCGTAAAAGACTACGAATGTAACTGCGGAAAATACAAACGCATGAAACATCGCGGCATTGTCTGTGAAAAATGCGGTGTCGAAGTCATCGCGTCAAAAGTTCGCCGTGAACGTATGGGACATATCGAACTTGCCGCGCCTGTCGCACATATTTGGTTTTTGAAAACACTTCCTTCCAAAATCGGCATGCTTCTTGACATGACCATGAACGATTTGGAAAAAGTGCTTTATTTCGATTCTTTTGTCGTTTTGGATCCGGGTTCAACCAATCTTTCAAAACTGCAAGTCATTTCCGAAGACCATTATTACCAGCTCATCGAACGTTTCGGTGAAGACGCTCTTCGTGTCGGCATGGGAGCCGAAGCGGTGCAGGAACTTCTGCGCGAACTTGACCTTGAAAAGCTCCGCACCGAACTGAGAGAAGAATCCCATACGACAAAAAGCCAAACCAAAAAGAAAAAACTGACAAAACGTTTAAAAGTCGTGGAATCATTCCTTGAAAGCGAAAATAAGCCGGAATGGATGATTTTGGAAGTTATTCCTGTCATTCCGCCCGACCTTCGCCCATTGGTTCCTCTTGACGGCGGACGCTTTGCAACTTCTGACTTAAACGATTTATACCGCCGCGTCATCAACCGGAACAACCGTTTAAAACGTTTGAAAGAGCTTGGCGCTCCCGATATCATCATCCGTAACGAAAAACGCATGCTCCAAGAAGCTGTGGACGCACTTTTCGATAACGGACGCCGCGGCCGCGCAATCACCGGTACAAACGGCCGTCCTTTGAAATCTTTGTCAGACATGATTAAAGGCAAGCAAGGCCGTTTCCGTCAAAACCTGCTTGGTAAGCGTGTTGACTACTCCGGCCGTTCCGTAATTGTCGTAGGTCCAAACCTCAAACTGCACCAATGCGGTTTGCCGAAGAAAATGGCTTTGGAACTCTTCAAGCCATTCATTTATTCCGAACTTGAAAAACGCGGGCATGCTTCCACAATAAAAAGCGCCAAGAAAATGGTGGAAAGGGAAGAACTCGTCGTTTGGGATATCTTATCCGAAGTGGTACGCGAATACCCTATTCTCCTGAACCGCGCCCCGACCCTGCACCGCCTCGGCATACAAGCTTTTGAACCGCTTCTTGTGGAAGGCAAGGCCATTCAGCTCCACCCTCTCGTATGTACGGCATACAACGCCGACTTCGACGGTGACCAAATGGCTGTGCACGTTCCTCTTTCCGTGGAAGCGCAAATAGAATGCCGCGTGCTGATGATGAGCACCAACAACATTCTTTCCCCCGCAAACGGCAACCCTGTCATTATCCCGTCACAGGATATCGTTCTCGGACTTTACTATATGACGGTGGACCGTTCCTTTAAAAAGGGCGAAGGCATGATTTTCTGCGCCCCTTGGGAAGTCGAAGCCGCCTATGACGCCGGCACTGTCGATTTGCATGCAAAAATCAAAGTCCGTATGGAAGACGGTCAGCTCGCCGACACGACTGTCGGTCGTATCCTCGTATGGGAAAGACTTCCCCATACCATGCCTTTCAAAGAAGTGAACACTATCCTTACCAAGAAGACCATCGGTAAATTGGTAAGTATCTGCTACGAACTCGCAGGTATCAAGGCAACCGTTATCCTTTGCGACCGTTTGAAAGCTATCGGTTATGAATTTGCAACCCGTGCAGGCGTGACTATCGGCGTGAAAGACATGATCATCCCTTCACGCAAAAAAACCATTATCGACAAAGCGCAAAACGAAGTTGACGACATCACCCGCCAGTACCGCGACGGTATCATTACCAGAACGGAAAAATACAACAAGGTTATCGACGTATGGACAAACACCACGGACGCCGTTTCCAAGGAAATGGTCAAGGAAATTTCCGTGGATAAAGTCCAGAACGCCAAGGGCGACACCAAGGAAGACACAAGCTTCAACCCAATCTACATGATGTCAAACTCCGGTGCCCGCGGTAACGCCGACCAAATGAGACAGCTTGCGGGCATGCGCGGTCTTATGGCGAAACCTTCCGGCGATATTATTGAAACGCCTATCACCTCCTCATTCCGTGAGGGGCTCACCGTGCTTCAATACTTCACCTCCACCCACGGCGCACGTAAAGGTCTTGCCGATACGGCATTGAAAACCGCAAACTCCGGTTACCTTACCCGCCGTCTTGTCGACGTCGTGCAAGATGTCATCGTTTCCATGGAAGACTGCGGCACTGTCGACGGTATCGAAATGACAGCCCTCATGGACGGCACGGATGTAAAGCTGACCCTGAAGGAACGTATTTTGGGCAGGACCCTGCTTTACCCTGTTTACCACCCTGCAACCCGTGAACTTGTTTACCCCGAAAACACTCTTGTAACCAAGGAAGTCGGCAATAAACTCGAAGAAATCGGCATTTCTTCCGTAACTATCCGTTCCGCCCTCACCTGTAAGGCTGAACGCGGCATTTGCGCGAAATGCTATGGACGCGACCTTGCGCGCGGACACCTCGTCAACGTCGGTGAAACCGTCGGCACCATAGCGGCGCAGTCCATCGGCGAACCCGGAACCCAGCTTACCATGCGTACGTTCCACATCGGGGGTACCGCTTCCCGTAAGGTTGAACAATCCAATTACTTCGCCCAATATTCCGGCAACGTTATCCTTACCCGTGTCCGTACTGTCGTAAATAAGGAAGGTATCACCACCGTACTTGGAAAGAGCGGTCAGGTAAGCATTATCGACGACCAAGGAAGAGAAGTTGAAAAATATATCCTTCCGAACGGCGCAAGACTCTTCGTAACCGACCAGCAAGCGGTGCAAAAAGGCGACAAGCTCGCAGAATGGGACCCATCGGTCGAACCGTATGTTTCCGAAGTCGACGGTGTCATCCGTTTCTCCGACATTATCGACGGCAAAACCGTTCAGGATAAAATGGACGAAGCGACCCACCAAACTTCACAAACCATTATCGACTACCGCACGACGAACTTCCGTCCCGCCCTTTCCGTCACCGATGAAAACGGAGTGCTCAAAAACCGTCCGGGACAAACCAACGCGCCTGCGACCTACGCAATGCCTGTCGGAGCCATTCTGATGGTAAAAGACGGACAAAGCATAGCAGCCGGTGACATCATCGCCCGTAAACCCCGCGAATCCTCAAAAACAAGAGATATCGTCGGCGGTCTTCCGCGAGTTGCGGAACTTTTTGAAGTGCGCAAACCGAAAGATATGGCAATTGTTTCTGAAATCGCCGGCAGTATCGAGTTTTCCGGAGAGTCCAAAGGAAAAAGAAAGATTGTTGTCCGTCCTGACACAGGCGAAGCAAAAGAATATCTCATTCCTAAAGGCAAGCACATCATTGTTTCCGACGGCGACTTTGTCGACGCCGGCGACTTGCTCACGGAAGGTCATCCGGAATTGCACGATATTCTGAAAACCCGCGGCGAAAAGCACCTTGCACGTTACTTAGTGGACGAAATTCAGGAAGTTTACCGTTTCCAAGGCGTTGCCATCGACGATAAACACATCGAAGTCATCGTGCGTCAAATGCTGAAGAAAGTTTCCATTCTCGATTCAGGCGACACGACATTCCTTATCGGGGAACAAGTGGATAAATCCGAATTCAGAGAAGAAAACCAAAAAGCTCTTCGCGAAGGCAGACAACCGGCTACCGCCGAACCTCTTGTCCTTGGTATCACGCAGGCGTCCCTTTCCTCCCTTTCATGGGTTGCAGCCGCTTCATTCCAAGAAACGACAAAAGTTCTTACGGAAGCCGCCCTCAAAGGAAAACACGACTCCTTGCGCGGTCTTAAGGAAAACGTTATTGTCGGCCGTCTTATTCCTGCCGGTACCGGTTATCGCGAATACGTACACCAAGACATCAACGTGCCGGAACAAAAGGAAAGACCTGATAAATTCCTCATGGAACTTGAAGAAAACCCCATTTTGGTGGACTTCGACCAAGAGTAATTATCAGCTGACAGTCATATGAAAAAAGGAGCGATTTCTCGCTCCTTTTTTCATATTTGTGCAGCCTATTCTATTTTTTAAAAATATTTTTTCTATGATACATTAAAAATTTACTTTTCGCATTATCAACCGTAATTTTCATTTTTTTATTCAGTAAATATTTTTCTCATTCCTCTTCATCAACCATTGTTGCAATATTTTCCAATAATTGTTCACGAGTTTCAATTAATTCCATGTTAAAACTATTTTTCTTCATAGTTCTTATCCTATTAAAAGATAATGTTATATTAACAAATAAATTCCTTAGCTTCAAACACAACTTGACAAACAACATGTTTTTATTAAAATTCCAAACAACTTACAGGTTCTGCATAATGCAGGTAAATGGGAAGTTAACAACGCTAGACCGTAGCCGTGAAAGGGGACTGCCTTATACACGCCACTGTGAAAACGGGAAGGCATAAAGCAGGATAATCCTTGAGCCGGAAAACCAGCCTATAAGTGCACTCAAAATCGTTCACGGTATCTGAACAAGGAGTTTCACATGAAATCTTTTTCTATGCGCGCAGGCATTTTGCTTGCCTCTCTTTTTGTTTTTTCTTTTTCGCTTTTTGTAAATCCCTTTCCTGCTCTTGCAAAGGAACTCACAATCTTAACGGCTTTCGGCACAAGTGACATGGAAGCCGGCAAATCCCTGACTGCCATTAAAACAGCCTATGAAAAAAACGGCGATACGGTGATTTGGGCGTATTCTTCCAATATTATCCGCGCCAAGCTCAATAAAGAAAAACAAGTTGTGTATTCCGTCACGGAAGCTTTGGACTTTGCAGCAGAAAACGGCTATAAGGACGTAAAAATCCAGTCCCTGCATGTTGTTCCTGCTGAAGAATACATGAAAATATGCCGTTTAATCAGCCGTTACATGGAAAGCAAAGGCGAAAATTTTAATTCCGTAACCATGGGGCACCCTCTTTTATCTTCCAAACAGGACCTCGACAAAACCGTTGAGGCTGTTTTTTCCGCCCTTCCGAAAGAACGCACCAAAGAAGACGCCCTTATTCTCATGGGACATGGCAACGACAGGGGCACAGGCGATTTAAGCCTTTTGGCGGCAGCCCATGCATTCCATTCCGCCGACCCCATGGTTTGGCTGGCGACCGTCGAGGGAGCGCTCGCCTTTGACAATGTTCTTGCGGAACTTACACAAACAAATGCCCAAAAAGTATGGCTCATGCCTTTTATGGTTGTAGCGGGCGACCATGCTAAAAACGATATGGCTGGCGAAGAAGAAGCGTCTTGGAAAACCATACTCATTAAAAAAGGTTATGAAGTCCATACTGTTTTAAACGGCTTAGGTTCAAATCCGAAGATACAAAACCTTTTTATTGAACATACCAAAAACAGCCGCGACAACATCAAAGACGGCACAATCATTTCCCGCTAGGTAAGCTCCGCATGGCATTCAACAGACTACCGCATTTATTTAAATGAAAAAGAAAAAAGAAAAATATCCTTGGCAATCGCCATTTCGCTGTCTGTTGCTCATTTTTGCCCTTTGTTTCGCATGGTTCCTGACGCTCAATATGCCCAGCAAAGAATTTGCCATTCATACAAAAACGCAGATAACCGCCGCTGAACAGGCAAAGCTTGAGCATGCAAAAACCTATTTGTCAGAACAAAACCGAACAGAAACACAGAGCAAGGCAAAACACGAAAAACAAGAAACAGCAAATCCTGCCAAGAGAAAAGCCCCGTTGGCCGCTTCCGATAAACTTACGGCAAAACTGAAATCCATAGGACGCCTTTTTCTTATGGTCGGAATCGCCGCCTTTTTGGGAGCGCTCATGGAAGCAAGGCGCTGGTATCGCTGCCTTGGCAAAGGGCTGATAAAAATCACCCAAAAGGCGCGCCTGCCTGAAATTATCGGACTAGCCATGCCCATAGCCCTGTATTCTTCCGTCGGGGCGAACAGCATGCTTGCCGCAAGCCATAAAAACGGAGAAATCCCCTCTTCCGCCCTCATTGCCGGAGGCATGGCGAACAGCTATTTAGCCCACGTGTCCCATTCCGTGCGCGTGATGTATCCGGTTATCGCCCTGATCGGCGCCGCAGGAGTCGGATTTTTCGCCGTGCAATTATTAGGGGGCTTTTTACTGATTTGCGGGGTTTTCTTTTTCCATTGGCACACGAGCAAAAACAGCCAGACTGATTTCTCCCGTTTAAAACTTGAGCAAAAAGAACCCGTTCCTTGGAAAACAGCCCTCGGACAAGGGGTACTCAAAAGCTTGGCTATCCTCTTTCGCATGGGATATATCACCGTTCCTCTCATGCTCGGAACAGAATGGATAGTAAAATCGGGCATGCTTGATTTTTGGGAAGAAGCCGTGCCTTATCAGGTGGCGAAATTCTTTCCGGCAGAGCTTATCGCCATTGTCATCGCCCAAATTGGGGGGCTTATCCAATCCGCAAGCGTTTCTTCGCACTTTTTAGCTGAAAACATGGTCAGCCATGCCCAAGTTTTGCTTGCTATGCTTGCGGCGAGCGCCATCGGCAACCCTATCCGCACCTTGCGAAGAAATTTACCCGCGGCCCTTGGAATTTTTCCGGCGCATGCCGCCCTTATCATTGTCCTATCCATGCAATTCGCCCGTTTTTTGATTACCATACTCGGCAGTATGCTTGTGCTGCTTTATTTATCTTATGAATTTTAAACAATCAATGCTTACTATTCAATACGTTTGACGGTTTTATCTTAAGTAATGGGTTGACAGCACAACATAATGTTTATATTCAATAGCTATCTTAACACAGCCATTCAATCAGGAGGCACAGATGAAACTCATAGCTCTTTTAATGTTATTCGTCACTATTTTTTGTTTTTCAAACATATCTTCGGCAGCTGCGCAAAGTGCGCAAAAATCCGGCAATCCCCCTACTGCCCACGCATATCGTTCAAAAGCTCCGCAATTAAAAGAAATGGGAGGACAAGAAGTCGATACGAAATATTTCAAAGTGATTATTCCCGCCGGCTGGAGCATGCCCGTCCCTGTACAAAGCACCCCTCACAATGGCGTTACCGCCCTTTTTGTCAGCATGAGCCAAAGCCCTGCCGTTTCCATTACTGTTATGGAAACTCCCGCCACTGCAAAACAACTTGGTGAAATGACACTGGAAAACATGAAAAAAGGCGGAATTGCCTCCACCCCGTTGGAAGAAAAAGACGGCATGTGGCACTCCAATCTTTCAGGTAAGGGAAAAGGTTCCATTTGGTTTGGCGACAATAACGGAATAGCTTCCGTAACGGTCATTACCGGTGACGATATTGAAAAAGCGGAGGACTTTTTCTCCGTTCTCTCCCCAAAGACAGAAAGACTTTTCCCAAAGAAAGCGCAATAAATGGATACTTCATATTCCTATCAAGGATTTTCCGTACAAAAACTGGAAGAACTCTGCGATAAAGAACATCGGCAGGCAGGACCCTGCCCTCCGGTCTATCCCTTGGCGGAGCAATATTCACAAGGACGCATTTACCGCGAATACGCCCGTTTCCCCATGGAACTGCCTCTTTATGTCTATTCCGACCATGGCATACATTTATCCGCAGAACTGCGTCCCGATGAACGAACCCAAAAGGCTTACGCCATGTTCAGTTACAGCAGAAGCCGTTTTCCCATGCTTGAGCAAAGCCTCGCCCCGCAGCCGTGCTACCGCATTCCGCACCCTCTTGTCTGGTACAGGCATGAACACAATATCGAACAGGCAAAAACTGCCAAAGGCACCATTTGTTTTCCCGCCCATTCCGTATTGGGAAAATTCGCCATTTACGACATTGCGGAATTTTGCCGGCAGCTGCGCGAACTTCCCGAGGCAATGCAGCCGGTCAATATTTGCCTTTTTATGACGGATATACACCGCGGTACCCATTTGAAATATCTTGAACAAGACATGCCCGTCGTGACAGCCGGCAGCGTTTGGGATATTCGTTTTGTCGACAGGTATTACGATATTTTAAGAAATTACCGGTACGCTCTTTCCAATTGTATTGGGGCGTATACCTATTACAGTGTTGAAATGGGCATGCCTTTTTCTTTTCTTGCGGGCAGCTGCCACTATAAGGACCCGCAAAACAATGAACTGCCGGACGAAAGGGCGGAAAAAAAGGAAGTTGAAAAACTTTTTTCGGGCATTCACACAAGCATTACGAAACAGCAAAAAAATTATATCGCCTATGCCTTTGACACGAAAGACTGTATCAGCCGCGAGCAAATGCATGAAATCCTCGTGCGCGCCTATGCAAAATACAAGCTTGACACAGCAGGAAAAACTGTATGATTTAACTAAATCAAGCAAAAAATTCCGACATCACACACACACAAAAAACGGGTTATCAATAACCCGTTTTTTGTGTGGAGGCAGTTGCATAATGTTGCGATGAATTATGAACGGCTATGGCAGATAAAATTTTTCGTTAAGGTATTTTTATGTTGCCGATATTTAATTTTCTTTTTCTCTATCCGTTCCAAACTTCAGGCAATTTCATCAGCAACGGATTTCGTGTTTCCGTTTTCGGAACCACACACTATGCCAACGGCAGCCGTATCATTCCCCTTGGTAAGATTTATGATTTTTGCAAGAGCAATTCTTACAATTTCCACAACATTTCTTTTCCCTTTCTTTCATTAAAAGCAATCTTGAACCGTCAGGACCGATACGTTCCCCTTTCTTCCCTTTAAAAAACAGGCAGGCCGTCGGAACATCAATCGCCGCAAAAGCGGTCTTGAAGTATTCCGCCCCGCATTCCACAACATTCTGAATTTGTGCGGTATCTATAAAAATACGCCCACTGCCCGTATAAGCGGTTTGCAGGATTTCCAAAACCGCACCCGCCGTATTCCGATTAAATTCACCGCTTACATCCACATGGATATTGCCATTGCTACACCTATAATCAACTCTATAATCCGCTGAAACCATATTCACTCCTTTCTCAGCCCGGAAATTCACACAAACGTTTGTTAAAGACATAATGCCTTAATTGAAATTGAAAGTCAATATCAATTTCAATTAAATTTTTCCATTATATAAAAAAGACCGCAATTATTTGCAGTCCTTTACTTTTTCAGAAATTTTATTTTTATCTTTACAAAACAGAACCGAAATACTGGAAATTATGTACTCACAAAACGGCAAAAGAACATTTGTCTATGCTTTTCCCGAAAAAATACTCCGTTAACAAGCGTATGAGATTTTTAACAACCCTATCCCGGCATAAGGCAAGTACGGCAAAAACAAAACTCAATCCTTAATCTTCCAAACAAGACTTTGCAAAGCCGGAATTGTCCGTCTGAGAAGAGGTAAACCCTCTGTGAGTTTTTTCCGCTCCAGGCAATCAGGTTCGGAGCTGACGGCACAAATATTTACCGTATCGCCATTTTTCTCAAAATACACATCATCCACATATTGCTCATGGTTTCTGTCCAAGGCTTCAGCTATCTTGAGAAAACTTGCAAGCAATTCCAAATCTTTTTTTTCTTCCGGCGCAATCTCCGTACAGGATTGCAAACAGGAATTTTCTTTCATTCTGTGCGAACCGACCAAAAGAGCCAGTTCCAACTGCCTTTTTTCTGTAAAACCAAGCAAATTGGAATAATTTTTCGCAATATACCAACCATGTTCATCATGCTTCGCAAAGGCGAGCACAATGCCGATATCGTGCAAAATCCCCGCATAATAGAGCGTTTGCCGTTTAAATTCCGAAAAAGAATGCAAAGAAAGGCTTTTTGCGCTATCGAACAAGCGTACAGCCAAATGGGCGACATGCTTTGCATGCTGTTCTTCATATTTTACGGAACGGGCTAATTTAAAAACACTTTTTTCCTGAATGATGGTATTCTCATGTACGGTCGCGTGAGGATATTTTTCTTCAAGGTAAACCCTTAAAATTCCCTCGCGAAGACCGGAATCGCTGACATAACAACCGCTGAAGCCAAGTTCCTCCATAACGGTCTGCAAAATGGCTATCCCCGGAATGATGATATTGACCCGTTTCGGATGCATGCCGATAATCCGTTTGCGTTCTTCCTCAGTTTTCGCGCAAAGCATGCGGGCGATTTTGCAAATATTCTTATAGGAAAGAAAATTTTTCTGAAAAAGGCTTTCTTCATCCAGACTCTGCGCTATCTGCAAAAGACAGCGCGCGGTGCCGGAACTTGCTGCCATTTCTTCCAAGACATAACCGGACAAACGCCCGAGGGTATGGTTTATTTCAAGACGCACATAATCCTGTATTCGGGCGTATTCCTCTTCGCTCACCGCTCCGTGTTTATCTTTCATGAACATATCAGCCAAACGCACACAGCCGATTTTCACAGAATCAAGTTCCCTGTGGGAATAGGAATCCCCCACGATAAATTCCGAACTGCCCCCGCCGATGTCCAAATAAAACCGTAAGGTGTCCGATACCGGAAAATCCTGCGAAACACCTTTATAAATGAGCCGGGCTTCTTCCAAACCGGAAATGGAATAAAAAACAATGCCCGTTTGCTTGGTTATTTCCGCTAAAAAGGCTTTGCCGTTCTCCGCGTCCCGCACCGCCGCCGTCGCAACGGCCAAAAACTCGTCCGCAGAATGTTTTTTGCAAAGGGCAACGAAATTCCGCAAAACCGACAAGGTTCTTTGCATGGCGCTTTCCTGCAATTTTTTTTGCAAAAAAGCGTCCCGCCCGAGCTGAACCATCTCTTTTTCCTGCAAAATGAGCGAAGCGGCGCCATTGGGCTGGATCTGCACAATATTCATGCGCACGGAATTGCTTCCAAGGTCAATAATGCTTACCTTTTTTACCGTTTTTTCGCGAACCATACAAACAAACCTGCAATATCACATGTTGAAACAGCATAAAAAAAGCAATGCCCGCGCATTGCCTTTTTTACTTAATTCGAACCGCAAACCTTTGAAACGGGCAGCACGGCAATATTATTTTTTTTCAATTCTTCAAGAGCGTACTCTATTCTGTCCAAACGGAAAATAAGCGTCGCATTTTCACTGTTCTTTTGAACGAATGCATACATATATTCAACATTGACTCCGGCAGTTTCAAAAACCTGCAAAATAGCCTGCAAACCTCCGGGATGATCTCCTACCTCGACAGCGATAACCCCTGTTTTTCCGACGGTAAAGCCCTTTTCTTTCAATACGTTCTGAGCTTTTTCTATATCATCGACAATAAGGCGCAAAATGCCGAAATCCGACGTATCAGCCAAAGACAAGGCGCGGATATTGATACGGGCTTCCGTCAAGGCTTTTGTCACTTCCATTAAACGGCCTGCTTTATTTTCAAGGAATACGGATAATTGTTCAACAATCATAACTAGCCTTCCTTATTTTCTTTTTTAGTATCAGCATTAGGGGTTATATCGATTTCATCAGGCTGGGAAACACCCTGTTTAAAATTCCGTATCGCTTTGCCGAGTCCCGCACCTATTTCCGGAAGTTTCCTCGCTCCAAAAATAACAAGAATCAGCAATAAAACAACCAGTATTTCATGCGTACCAATTCCGAACATATAATCCTCCAGTACATTGCACTTTTTTCATATATAGCGTCCTATATTTATTTAGTCAAGTTACGAAAGTCCGTAACATGCGATTTTAACAATAAAAATCAAAATGATGCAAGATAATTCAAGCGTTGTTTCATTTTTTCTTCCTTATATGCCGCCAGCGTTCCCTCAAATTCTTCCTGTCCCAGAAAAGGTGCCAGAGAAGCCAAAAACGCCTCATCAAGCGGCAAAAAAGCTTCAAAGGCTTTTGCTTCCGCAAAATCCCCCTCGTTTTCAAGGCGGAAAACTTCAGAAAGAACAAGCTGTCCCAAGCTTTGCACTTCAGGGCTTATGCCTTTTTCTTCCTCCTGCATGATTTTTCGGGCAAGATCTTTTCGTTCTTCCTTGGTCATTAAAACCTCATGCTGTTGCGGCGAACTTCCATAGCCTCAGTAATTTTTCCCTGCATATCCAAAGCCCTGGCAAGTTCCGCCCATGCCGAACGCCTGAAAGGCAAAAGGGCGATGCTTTGCCTTGCGAGCATTTCCGCAAGACGGGCGTCTTCATGACTGTCCAGATAAAGCCCCGCCAATAATTGCAGGCTCACGGCATCCTCGCTGTTTTTTTGCAAAGCTTTTTGCAAATATTCACGGGCTTTTTCAAAATCCCCCTCTTGCATGAAAAGCTTCGCCAAACAGCGGTAAGGAACGGAGCTGGCTTCATCCGCCTGCAAAGCAAGCTCATACTGTTCTTTCGCGGTTTCAAAATCTTTTTCTTTTTCCGCAATTTCACCCAGCCTGATTCTTGCATACAAATGATCCGGTTTTATGGCGAGGCTTGCAAGAAAAAATTCCTTCGCCCCTTTCCTGTCTTCCAAAGCGAGATTGGTCGTACCAAGATTGTAACAAGTGGAAAAATCCTTATTGTTTTTGCTGTAAGCCACTTCAAAAGCATTTTTCGCTTCCGCATGGCGTCCTAAATCCGCAAGGCAAACCCCCAAGGAATTCCATGCCAAAATATTGTCCGTATCCGCCAAAAGAGCCATGCGGTATTCTTCCACAGCCCCGAACGTATCCCCCAAGCTGAATTTTCTGTCCGCACTGATATTGATCGCCAAACTGTCGAAAACACCCACGTGGGGAGCCGGCAAAAGCAAGGCGTAATCCAGGGCTTTCCGCGCATTTTCCCACATTTCGGCAGGACTGTAATTCAAATACGGATACATGCACAAACCGACAGCCCCATGCATGTTGAATTTTTTCCGGATATGCGCCAAAGCGTCCTTATACAAGTTTTCCAAAGCCTGCGCAGACGTGTTCTTGTGATAAACCAAAACGCTGTTGAAACTCAAACTGCCGAATTTCGGCGTTTCCGCATAACAATTTTTCTTCAGTCCATGCTTTTGCAAATATTGTGCGAGAGCTTGCAAAACGGTTTTCATGACATGCCCGTGCCGTTTTCCCCCGCCGTATCCCTGCATGTCATTCCACTGCAAAAACAAAAGAGCCAAACCGAATTGCGGATTTTGCTCCCTGGCTATGTCCTCATTGATGAGATCCGTAAACTCCCTGTAAGCATAACAACGGGTTTTCTTATCAATATCCATTGTCGCAAAAGAGCTTTCCGCCACATAAAAAAGCCTGTCCCCGACACCTACGCCCTCGGTCGGATTTTCAAGCATAAGCACTTCCGCCTCGGCATAATCCGCATACACTTTGCGCAGGACAATTTCCCCTTTGCGCATATCCGCCGCAGAACCGACGCTGAAGCACATACCCTCGCAAGCGCCGCTTTCACGTCCCAAATCAACCCGGATTTGCGCATAGGGCAAAACAGCCGTCACAGTGCCGCCGTGCAAAACAATCTGCCTGTAAGCAAGACTTTGCAACGCAGCCATGGCGCTTTGCTTTTCTATGGCTTCCCGCAGGCGTTTTGCCGTGATTTTGGCTTTATGCACCAATAAATGCGGAACCTCCTCCACTGCGCGGGAATCGGACGTTCCGTCCCAATCCTGCGGAAATAAGGCATACCCGGCACAAAAACCGAGCTTTGCATGTTTTTCTTTCAAAAAAGGCTTTTTATACCTGTCGAACTGCACGGTTTCTTCGATAGCAAGACAATCATGGGCAAGATTATCCATCATTTTCCGGGTCGCTCCGGGAAACAGGACCGCGAAATTATCTTCGTCAAGCAGCGTGCAGTAGGCATCGCCCGGAATGCTTGTGCGTATTTTTTCCGCAAGCGCAGGATAATATTGTTCGCCGGCGGAATAGCCCATGGCGGAACGCACGGCATTAAGCCCCAATACGGGCAAAACCATCAAGCCGATACTGCTTTGACGCGCCATGGGCAAAGCATGTTCCTGCTCTTCCTGCATAAAAGACACGGCTGAAGAAAAACCGGACATGCCCGACAAAGGAAATTCATTTTCCTGCTTTCGCATATCGTGCCGCATGGCGGTTTGAAAATATGCATTGATCGCCTGTACTTCTTTTTTTAATTTTTCCATGAAAAAACACGGACGCAAAAGCCCGCTCCGCTCATCAAGACGTTCCCGCTTGCATAAATGAATTTTTTCAAGACAAAGCCGTACCAAAGAAGGCAAAAGGGCGAAGTTTTCCTCTTCTGCCCGCACCTCTTTCAAAAGCAGGACACCAAGCAAAGAATCCTTTATCCGCAAAGGCAAAAGAAGTTTTTTTTCTTCCGGAACATACGTATAGGCTTTGAGTTCGTCTTCCACGGGAAAATAAAGCGCATGGCTTTCAAAACCGATGAACGACCTTAAATCAGCACAAAGCTGTTCTTCATATATCAATAAATCCCGCCGCGAAAGAGCGGAACGGGTTTTGGGAAAAAACATCTCTTCTTTGATCGCCTGCATAAAAACCTCTATAATGAACGTAAATATAAAACCAAAGGAACCAAGAACGGTACGGCAAGCGTCAAAACCACTCCCGTAAATATTGCAATGATAGCATACCGCTCTCCGCAAAATTTTGCAATGATAGGCAAAGAACTGTCATTTGAAGTCGCCCCGCCTGCGAAAACAGGTCCGAGCAGACCAAAAAAGCGCACCATTACCGGCGCAAAAACAAGGCAGGCGACTTCCCGCATAATATTCGACAATAATGCCACAGAGCCCAAGACCGGACCCACTTCCTGCGAAATGATGGTGGACGACAAACTGTAATAACCAAGCCCGACCCCGACAGCCACGGCATCCAAAAGGGCGAGATTCGGCACTAGGAAGCTTGCGAACATCGAGCCGAGCACCGTACCAAGCACCGCAGCAAGCGGAACAACAAGAATGACGCCTTTTAATTCCTGAATTATCCTAAAGGCATGCAAATCAAACCCCACGCTCATTCCTGCCAAAAAAAGCAAAACATACAGAGCCGATACAGTATATGTTCCGCTGTCCGCTTCAAAAGGCAGAACCCGCATATAACCTAAAAAAATTCCGCTCAAAAAGAAACATAAGACAATGCAGGAACTTTTTATTGCCGTCCATTTGCTTTCCGCGATATCCCTGTCGTTTTTATGGCTGACTTTATGCCCATGCGTGCCGAGGGCTTCCTTATACCAAAGTTTTGCCACAAGATAGGCAAAAACAAGCGAACCGAGCACGGCGAAAAACGTAATGCAAAAAGCCTGTATGCCCAAATCTTTTATTTGCACCATGAGATTTTTATCGCCGCCAAGCCCGAACCCCAGTAAAAACAATAAAATCCAAACAGAAAGCGCCAGGAGCTTATCCGTCCATTTCACCGCAAAGCCGGATTTGCGGAATAAAAAACCGAAGGGAACGCCCCCGGCAAGCACATAAATCGACGTAAACATCTTATTCTTTTCCTCTGACTATTCCGTCATACAAATACTTCAAGGTGATATGCCCGGGCAAATTTTTTTTCACAATCAAAAATCCCGCGCAGAAAAGAACGGCATAGAAGAAAACGCTCTGCAAAAGCGGCAGGGTATTTTCCGTTTTTCCTGCATTTCCAAGCAAAGCGAAGAGATAATTTTGCGGAATATACCCGATCACGGAACCCGCCCAAAAACTCCAAAAAGGTATTTTCGCCGCTCCCGCAAGCATATTCAGAAACGTATTGCTGCCGACAGGCATGATGCGTATGCCAAGAGCGATTCCAAAAGTCGATTTTGTAAAAATATGTTCCAAACACTGCATACGGGTTTTCATATTTTTTTGAAAAAAATTTTTTGCCAAAAAATTTCCATAGCCCATGGAAAGCAAACAACCGAGCCCCGCACCCAAAGAAACGATGAAAACGGCAGGCAGCGTGCCATAAAAATATCCCGCGACAAGACTCAGCAGCTGGCGGGGAACAAAGAAAAATGTGGCAACTCCGCTCAAAAGGAAATACGCGGACAGCCCCCGCATTCCGAACCTGCCGATATAGTGTTCCGTAATTACGGCAAAAGAAGAATACTCCACTCCGACGTTCCGGAAAAGCAGATATAAAACCGCACAAAATAAAAACAGGGAACCTGCCCTCAATGCCGGCGGAAAAAAAATTCGTGCATTGTTCATCAGCGTCATTCCGTTCTCTCTATTCCCGTTCTGAACCAAAGTATCGGCAAAAGGACAGCCTGCCCCGCAAAGAGCAGATAATCATGCGAACCATATGCATAGCCTGCCACGGCGGCAGCCCCCAGGCAAAGACAGACCCTGCGGAAAAGAACGGTATTCCAACAAGCTTTTTTTCCTGTATTTTTCATGGAACGGGGACGGAAGGCAAATTTTCCTCCCGCCAAAACCCACGCGAAAATTTGCAAGGCGAAAGCGAAGCAAAAGATGATGTTTTCAATCATAAGGGCACTTGTCAAATTTCATATTTCCTTTATATTCATTAACACATTGGCGAAAACGTCCTTATTTGTACCTATAAATACGCAATGAGTAAAGAAATTTATGCCAGTAAAAAACCTTGAACATATTTTCAGAGAATATGATATCCGCGGATTGCTGGATACGGAAATCAATGAGGAATTTGTCCGCGCCCTTGGTTTCGTGCTTGCCGCTTTTTATAAGGAAGAAGGGCACAAGCGTATTTTAATCGGTTATGACACAAGAAAAAATTCCGCTTTGTTCCATGATATTCTGGCGAAAGTCTTTTCCCTGCACGGGCTGCACGTGATCAGCTTGGGAATGGTGCCGACGCCCTGCCTTTATTTCAGTATCCACCATCTGGGAATTTTTGCAGGAATAGAAATAACCGCAAGCCATAATCCCGCCGAGTTTTCCGGCTTCAAACTATGGAACGGGGAAACAACCCTTTCCGGAGAAAAAATACGCGGTCTTTACCATGAAATGCAAAAGTTTTTCAGCTCGCTGAATAAAAGCAATCAGACTGTGCCGGAGCTCATGGAAACCATGCAGAAACAAAATTCCGCAAAGGGTTTTATCAGTTTTTACAACTGCCTGCCAAGTTATGCCGAAAAAGTTTTGGAAAACAGCGAGCCTCTTGACTGTTCCCTTGTCATTGACGGAGCAAACGGGGCGGCAGGAAAACTTTGCGCCGATATTTTCAGAAAAGCCCGGGCGGATGTCCATGAACTTTTTTGCGAAGAAGAAGAAAATTTTCCCAACCACAATCCGGACCCCACACGGGCGAAAAATTTACAGGCGCTTTTAAAAACAATGCGGGAAAAACAAGCGAAATACGGTATCGCCCTTGACGGTGACGGCGACAGGGTCGTGCTTGCGGATAAAAATTGCCGGATTTTAAAAAGCGACGAGCTGATAAGTATTTTTATCAACGAAATTATCAAAAAAAAGCCCGACGCCCTTTTTTTGGTCGATGTTAAATGTTCTCAGGAACTCATCAATGAAATCAAAAGGTTGGGAGCGAAGTATCAGCTCATGCCCACAGGACATTCCACGCTGAAAAAAGGAATGCTGAAGACCGGCGCCGATTTTGGCGGCGAACTTTCCGGACATTTTTTTCATGCGGAAAACTGGTATAAAACCGATGACGGGATTTTAACCGCCGTCCGGCTCATTTCTTTACTGGAAAAAAATAATCTTGATTTAACCGCGCTTCCGAATTGGGGACATATTTTCACAAGTGAAGAAATCGCCGTTCCCTGCACAAAAGAACGGAAAAAAACCATCAATCAAAGAGTCATCGCCCATTTCACGCAAAAATACCAAAACCGCGCGGAATGCATTTGCATTGACGGAATACGCTGCGTTTTTGAAAATTCATGGTTTTTGGTCAGGGCATCCCAGACAGGCGAGCAATTGACCGTACGTTTTGAAGCAAAAACAGAAGAAGAATTTGTTTCCTTGAAAAGCGCGGTTTTGAGCGATCTTGAAAAAATCCTCCAAGCCTAAGAAATGCTTTGACTAAGCATACCTTATTTATTACACTTAAAAACGTGGAAGGTATACGATGTCAAGCAGAAAAACCACAGCACAGCAAAAAAATTCTCATAATAAAATCGAAGGGTTGACCTATGAACCATGGGGAATGCCCACGGAACGGGTCCTGCGTTTAAATGCTGAATATGCCAAAAAAGAAGCTGAAAACTCTTCCCGCAAAGAAATTATCCGGCATCTCATCACTCCCGCGGAACTTTTGCACAGACCTCAAAAAACCAATCCCCGTCCGAACTTCGATTGCCGGCAAGCCGATATTTATAAATATTCCCGCCAGCGTATGGTGAAAGAACAGCTTGCCGCACGCGGAATTACGGACCAAGCCGTTTTGCGGGCAATGGAAACCGTGCCGCGCCATTTATTTGTCAATGAAGCGCTTCACCCTACGGCTTATGAAGACAGACCGCTTCCCATTGCCTGCGGACAAACCATTTCACAGCCCTATACCGTCGCGCTCATGTGCCAGCTCCTCATGGCGGAACGGGGTATGAAAGTTCTGGAAATCGGCACAGGCTCCGGCTATCAGGCGGCAGTTCTTCGTGAAATGGGTTTGAACGTTTTTTCCGTGGAACGCATACAAGAACTATATACGAAAACAAAAGACCTCTTAACAAAAAAACTGGGCTATTACGATATACAGCTTTTTCTGTCGGACGGCACGCTGGGTTTGGAACTTTTCGCTCCCTTTGACAGAATTATCGTGGCTGCGGGAGGACCGACCATTCCCGACGCCCTTAAAAACCAATTGGCGAAAAACGGAATCATGCTTATTCCTGTCGGCTGCGAGAGAATGTCCCAAAATCTGATCCGGGTTTTCAAATCGGGGAACGTCTGCAAAGAAGAAAATCACGGTACAACGACATTTGTTGACCTTGTGGGAAAACAAGGTTGGTAAAATTTATGAAAAGACGCTTATACGATTATACCTTATGGAATTTATTTCTTCTTACTGTCGGAGCGGGGTTTGTCACGTTCGCCGTACAAAACGTCGCCGCTCCCCATGGTTTTCTGACCGGCGGAATTATGGGTGTCAGCCTCTTATGCACCTATATTTTCGGCAATTTCATGAGCGCGACGACATGGAACCTGCTTTTTAACATTCCGCTCATGGTTTTCAGCTGGTTCAATGTCAGTCGGGCTTTTGTCATTTACACAACTTACGGGACATTCGCCATGTCCGCATGGACCGTTGTTTTAAACGGAATAACCATTCCCATTCAAGACCCCCTTTACGCCTGCATCTTATCAGGGGTCTTATACGGTATCGGCTGCGGAGTCATGCTCAAGACAAAAGGCTCAAGCGGCGGGCTCGATTTTATCGCAGCCTATGTCAACCAAAAATGGGGCGTGCAATTCGGCAGTTTCTCATTCATGTTCAACAGCGTTATTTTCATCGCTTCCGCTTTCAGCATAAGCCCTGATTTAATTATTGTTTCCTTTATTCAAATTTTCATTGTCGGGCAGGTAACAAACTACGTCGTGGGCATGTTCAACCAAAGAAAAATGGTTGTCATCATTACGAATAAGGGGCAAGAACTTTGCCGGGAAATCGCAAAACACGGCGGAAGAACGACGCTTTTGCCCGCCTATGGCGGATACAGCCACGAAGCGAAAGAAATTGTGATCACCATCACCGCAAAAACAATGATCAAGTTCCTTGAAGAACTTGTTTTCAGACACGACCCCCATGCCATGTTCACAGTGGAAGACACCTTCTATGCTGTTGGCGGTCAATACCGTAGGATATCAAAATAAAAGGAGCCAGTATGTCCTCTCATGTTGAATGCGCAAGCAAGCCCTTGCCGACCGATTATTATGGTGAAAATGTTTTCAACGACAAGGCGATGCGTCAACACTTGCCCAAAACGGTTTATAAATCTTTGAAACAGACAATTGAAAAAGGGGAAAGACTTGACCCCGCCATTGCCGATGTGGTTGCTTCCGCCATTAAAGATTGGGCAGTCAGCAAAGGCGCCACCCACTACACCCACGTTTTCTATCCTCTTACGGACAACAGTGCGGAAAAACACGACAGTTTCCTGACGCCCGACGACGAGGGAGGCGCGATCGCCGAGTTTAGCGGTTCAAACCTTGTCAAAGGCGAAGCGGACGGCTCCAGCCTTCCTTCCGGCGGACTTCGCTCGACCTTTGAAGCCCGCGGATATACGGCTTGGGACGTGACAAGCCCCGCCTACGTCATGGAAAATGCAGGGGGCATAGTTCTTTGCATTCCGACGCTTTTCCTTTCATGGACCGGTCTGGCTCTTGATAAAAAAACACCTCTTTTGCGCTCCAACCAAGCTGTCAATAAGCAAGCCCAACGGGTTTTAAAACTTTTCGGCGTTGAAACCAATCTGCCTATTGCGGCAAACGGCGGTTTGGAACAGGAATATTTCCTTGTCGACCGTGATTACGTCATGAAACGTCCTGATCTGCTCATTGCGGGACGCACCCTTTTCGGTGCGAAACCTCCAAAAGGACAGGAATTTGAAGACCAATATTACGGTGTTATTCCCGAACGCGTTTTCGCCTTTATGGTTGAAGTGGAACAAGAACTCTACAAACTTGGCATTCCCGTAAAAACACGCCATAACGAAGTTGCTCCCAGCCAATATGAAATCGCCCCTCTGTACGAATCCGCAAACCTCGCCACCGACCACAACCAACTGATCATGACCATTCTCCGCCGTGTGGCGAGAAAACATAATCTTGTCTGCATTCTCCATGAAAAACCTTTCCAAGGGCTGAACGGTTCCGGAAAACACGTGAACTATTCCATTGGCAATAAGGAAATCGGCAACCTTTTCGAACCGGGGGAAACCCCTCACGACAATGCCCAATTCTTGGTTTTCCTTTGTGCCGTCATTCGCGCCGTCCATAAATACGGCGCTTTCCTGCGCGCAACGGTTGCTTCCGCTTCCAATGATTTCCGTCTTGGCGCGCACGAAGCCCCGCCTGCCATCATGTCCCTTTTCCTCGGTGACCAACTCCAGGATATTTTGGATCAGTTCAGAATTGGAGAAGTGAAAGGAAGCCGCAAAAAACGTATCATGAATATCGGTGTCGATACGCTTCCTCCCATTCCCGCCGACCCGGGCGACAGAAACCGTACCAGTCCTTTCGCTTTTGTGGGCAACCGTTTTGAATTCAGGGCCGTCGGCTCTTCCCAAAATCCTGCCGGCTCCATAGTCGCTTTGAATACCATGCTTGCCGAAAGCCTTGATTTTTCCGCCACCTTCCTCGAACGTGAACTGCAAAAAAACTGCACCCTCGGCGAAGCGGTGCAAAAGCTTGTGGCTTTTATCGTTGAAGAACACAGCGCGGTTTTATTCAACGGCGATGGATATTCCAAAGTCTGGCACAAGGAAGCCGAACGCCGCAAATTGCCCATTCACCCCCATACCCCGGACGCGCTTCCCGTTTTCACCAGTCCGGAAATCATCGACCTTTGCACGCGCTACAACGTGCTTTGCCGTGAAGAACTGCGTTCCCGCCAGGAAGTGTATTTCGAGCAATATATCAAAACAACCCATACGGAAGCGAAACTTGCTTTAAGCATGGCCCGCACGAACATTTATCCCGCCGCCATCCGCTATCAGACGGAACTTGCCAAAAATGCGAAAGTCCTTTCAGGCTTGGGTATTGAAAATTCCGATAAGCTCCTCAAAGAAATGAGCGAACTCATACTCAAACTTGACATGGCTATCCGCGAACTGCAAGTTCAAATCGATTTCGACCCTGTGGACGAAAAAGAACGTATCAATGTGCAGAAAAATCCCGGACTTGCGCCTAATATCCAAATGACGGAAGCGGAACACTGCCGCAGCAAAATCCTTGTCGCCATGCAGGAACTCAGAACGCTCGCCGACAGCTTGGAAACCTTGGTTGCGGAAGATTTATGGCCGTTTCCGAGCTATCAGCACATGCTTTTCGTAAAATAGCATACGGCTGAAACAAGATAGAAAAAACGAAAAAAATACAAAAAAGGATTGGGCAATTCCAATCCTTTTTTATTTATTTGAACCAAAACAGCGGTTATGTTGTCTGCCCGGAGTTTTCAAACTTCCTGTTCCAACCGGTAAGGGCGGAGAAAAGAATAACCGCAAGCAGAGCCCAAGAATAAGGGTTCATTAATGCGGAACTGACAGCAGGAGCTTCAAATCCCCATGTTTCCGAAGCCGTCACCAATGCGCCATACCAAACGGCAACAGCGATGTGCCACGGTAAAATAAAGAATATCGTGCATACGGCACAGTCCATAAGATTGGCCCGCCTTGCCGCCGCCAAATTGAATTTTTCACCCATAGGACGGACAAGAGACGGTCCGACGAGAAGCAATGCCGGCGCGTTTGCGGAAATCGGAATGGAAGCGGCGACCGTTACGCCGATAATGAACAATTCGGCTTGCGATACTGTCGCGACAATGCTCCTGTTCGCAAATTCAAGAATTTTTTCCAAAATTCCGCATTCAACCAAAATCTGGGTCACAGCCAAAATTAACACAGCGAAAATAATCGCCCCTACAACACCTTCAATACCGCTTTGAATAAGACCAGTGCTTTGCCCGGCTTCAGGAATGCCGAAGAAATCCGAAAAATGCAACGTTCCGATCGCCACGCTGATAAGCATGGCGCAAACATTGCCGTAAATGAGGGATTCAATGATGTGGCGTCCCATTAATGCGCTCACCACGACAACCGCCATCGCAAGCAGCAAAAACGCCCCTTTTGGATTGAGCTGCGCATTCAAATCAGGCAGAATATTCACATCTCCTCCGCCGCCGAAAAACAAGAAAACAACAGCGGAAATACATGCGGCAGCCATAGCCAGCGGGAAACGGCTGCGGACGACATCGCGCATTTCAGCGCCTTGCGTATAAGCGGAAACAATGGTCGTATCGGAAATGGGCGCCAAGTTATCGCCAAAAGCGGCTCCCGATAAAATCGCCGTTCCCAATAAAACGGGATCGCAGCCGAGAAAAATCCCTGCGGGATACAATACCGGAGTCAAAGAAAGGCATGTTCCCGTACTTGTTCCCGTACCCAGAGAAAAAAGCATCGCTGTTATAAAAACAAGGGTCGTAAAAATGCCTTCCTGCGCTCCGGTGGACATGCCTAACCACAATAAACCGTTCACCAGCCCGCCGGCAGCCATGATTTTTCCAAACACACCTGCAAAAAGCCATGCCGTGACAATGACTATGCCTGTTTGATTGCCGATACCCCGCATTGCGGCTTTGCAGTATTCGGCTTTATCTTTTGCAAAAAACAAACCGCCTGCAAGCGCAAGCCAGCCGCATGCCCAAAAAGGTTTTGTCCCGCCGCGTTCCGCAACAGACAGCCAAACCAAACCGACAATAAGAATTGCAAGAGGAACCATGCCTCCCCATATTCCGCCGTACATGGGCAAAAATTCTTTTCTTTTTTCTTCCATGCGAACCCTCCAGCTATTTTTAATATATTTTAAATGTCGACATTTTAATATTATATTCAAAAAACATGCCTGTCAAGATATTTAACGCGCATGCCAAACTCCTGCCTTGCCTCATGCCTGCCGCATTTCATGCACAAACAGATTTCAACCATACGCTTTTATTGCTTCTGTAGTCCGCCCTGCTGTATCAGCAAAATGCCTGCTGCATCCAACATTTTCCATATTCATATTTCAGATTGGCATAACTATCAAATCATCAAAGAGCGTTTTTTTTTCAAATATCCCATGAATGCAGACACGCTTAGGTTAAGGGGAATGATAACCAGCATACGGACCGGTCAGCACCTTTTCTAAGAACGTACCTTTTTTTGGTCACAACACTGCCTTAAAATTTTTCCTCTATCATCTTTCATTTTCAAATATATTTCCTTACGCCGAAATTTTTGTGCGAATACAATGTAAGGCTTGTAACTCCATTTGGTATGGGATAAGCTCTGGTTCTCATTCATAAAAAACTTTCCTTCTTTGGTTTCGATTGACGAACACATCAAATATATACCAAAGAAAGAAAGTCTTGTATCTAAAGATTTTTATTCCACCAGCTTAGCTGGTGGTTTTTTTGAGCTAAAGCGCACAAAAAAAGACCCGCTTTGCAGCAGGTCTCATATTTTTCAAATCAGAACGGTGAAACCATTTCCAGGAAACGGGAAAGCCATCCCGGTTTTTGCTTTTGGCTGAGTACTCCCCGTCCGTAATACTCTATTTTCGCATTGGCTATTTGTGTCGAAGCGATAGTATTGTTGGCGGCAATATCCCTTGCCCGGATAATGCCTGTCACAACCATGAACTGCGTTTCATCGTTCAAGGTTATTTCACGCACGGCTTCAATCTGCAAATTTCCGTCAGGCAGCACATTGATCACACGTGCGGCAAGCGTTGCGGTAATGGAACTGTTGCGTGTGGACTCCGCGTCACCCTGCAAATCGCTTGAGCTTGAACCCTCAAAAATCGGAGTTTCAGCCCCAATCGGAATACCGAACAAACTTTTTCTCTTTCCAAGGGCGGCTATGCTCGCGGACGTCGTGTTCGTCCTGGTCGCATCAGTGGTTACTTCCTGTGAACCCGACTGCTGCTCGACAACGTTGATCGTCACGATGTCACCGACACGCCTCGCCCTGCCGTCTTCGTAAATGGAGCGGTATTGATTGGGATTATACAGGCTTCCGGGATTATCATAGGCTGGGGCAGGTTCCTGATACGTTATCGGCTGCATAACCGGCTGAGTGACGACAGGGGCTTCCCTTGACGCCGTACAGCCTGCCATAAAAACCATTCCCATTGCCGCTACGCAAAAAATATGTTTTTTCATACCATCCTACTTTGCAAGAAGCGTATCGTTGTCTTGCACTTTCCCGTAAATTTGTTTTTTTGAATCAATATTGCGAACCAAGACCGTATCGCCTAACGCGCCGTCTTCCATAGCTTCCACAAGCACAGAAAGATGTATGCCGTTTTTTTGATAAACAAGCGTTACCTTATCGCCTTTTTTTATGGTTGACAAAGGCTTCAAATCCGCCGTGCCGATAACTTCCATTGCGCCCAAAGGACGGGTCACCTGCCACGGACCGCCCTTTCCGTCCCAAAGTTCCGCGCGTTCATACGCAAGATTCACACTTTTAAAAGTGATGTCCTGCCGATTGAGCGTGTCACCCTTTGCAAGAGGTCTTGCCGCCGCCGGCGTATCCACCCAAACGTTCAAAAATGCGGTTCCGGTAAAACGCTGTATGATTTTTCCGTCCATTTCCTGAATTGCAAAACGAAGATTGATCCGCCCGGGCTCTACGGCTGTTTTTTCCAAAACCAAATTTTGCGAACGGCTGCTCACAAAAATATAGGCAGGCAGACGAAAATCTGTCAAATCGCTTCTTCCGCCGAGTTTATTCATTTGAGGCGTCAAATACTGCATCGCCATTTGGCGCAGTTTTTCTTCCCGCACGACTTCCCCGCCTCTTTGCAAAACAAGGGCATTGGGAAGCAAGCAAGAATCCGCATACATGCCAAGAGAGGAACGCAGCGCATTCTTCAAATTCGCTTTGCTGATCTTATAAGGTTTTCCGAGTTCCGGCGGGCTATCCCACAATTCCTTTTTCGCAAATTCCTGCCATTTTTCCCGGGAAATCGAGCCCAGAGGCTCCGCGATTTCACCCAACAAGACCTTATCGCCCCGCACAATGGCGGCTTCCTGAATTTTCAAACGCCAAACATCTTGTCCCAACGGCTCGCTATGACGGGCGCTTTCAACTTTCTTATCAACGCCGTAGGCTTTATTCGCTTGCGCCAAGCTTGGAAAAAGCAAGACAAAGAGAGAAAAAACCATGCATAAGAAATACATGTCAATTTTATGACTATATTCTTGCCTATTTTTTCGGAACATGATTTTTCCCCTCTCCATATTTCACTTATTTTATTGACGTTTTACGTTAATCGCTGTTTGCAGCATGGTATCGGAAGTCTGAATCGCTTTCGAGTTCATTTCATAAGCGCGCTGTCCGACAATCATATTAACCATTTCCTCAACGATTTCAACGTTTGACATTTCCAAAAAGCCCTGTGCCAATGTGCCCACATTATCTTCTCCGGGAACGCCCTGCACAGCCTCGCCGGAAGCTTCCGTCGGCATATAGAGGTTTCTGCCGCGGGAATCCAAACCGGCATTGTTGACAAAAGTATACAACGGAATATCACCGGTTGCAATTTCATTGGACTGCCCGTCAAGGCAAACGATTTCACCGTCTTCGGAAATGGCAATGGAACGGGTTTCGGACGGAACGGTGAACTGGGGCTGCAATTCATAGCCGTTTGCCGTAACGATGACGCCGTCTGAATTTAATTTAAACGCCCCTGAGCGGGTATACATCAACTCCTCGCCCACTTGAACCTGGAAAAATCCGTCACCCTCGATGGCGATGTCCAAAGTGTTATCCGTATTCTGCAGATTTCCTTCCGTGAAAAATTTATGCACGGAAACGGTACGAACCCCCAAGCCGACCTGAATGCCGACAGGAATTTGCTGGTCCGCAGGACCGCGGGAACCCGCAACCCTCATGGTTTGATACATCAAATCTTCAAATTCGGCTCTGCTTTTTTTAAAGCCGGAGGTGTTCACGTTTGCCAAGTTATTTGAAATCACATCGATATTCATTTGCTGCGCATGCATACCGCTCGCCGCAGACCATAATGAACGCATCATATCGTTATCCTCGCTTTATTACCGTGCTTTACCAACAGTAGTTATCACTTGTTTATCCACATCATTCGCCGTTGACATGACTTTTTGCTGGGCTTCAAACATCCTTTGCACTTCAATCATGTTGACCATTTCATACACGACATTGACATTGGCAGCCTCCGTATAACCTTGGCTGACCATAGTCCTTTCGCCGTCCAAAACATTTTGCAGACCGACACCTTCAGGAACACCATAAAGGTTGTTGCCGACCTTTCTTAAAAGCTGCGGGTCTTCCACGGTGACCACGTCAAGCTGTCCCACTTGCTGACCGTCCGCATAAACGGCTCCGTCCGCGGAAACATGAACATTGCTTGCATTCGGCGGAAGAACGATATTTCCTCCTGTACCCTGCACTGGGTATCCCTGTTTCGTCATTATCGTACCGTCCGGACCTTTGGTGAAAGCGCTGGAACGTGTCAAATACTCGCCCTGCGGAGCATTCACGCGGTAAAACCCTTCGCCGACAATGGCTATGTCAAGCTGATTGCCCGTAAACTGCATGCTTCCCTGGGAAAAGTCCGTTTCTTTTGTGGCGATACGGGTTCTGGCCCGTAGGCACTGTTCCGGGAATAAAGGTTCGGAACGCAAATTTTCCAACGGCTCACGAATAAAATCATGGGCGAAATGTATCATCGTATCTTTAAAAGCCAATGCATCGGATTTATAACCTGCGGTGTTCACATTCGCCAAGTTGTTGCTTATCATGGCCATTCTATGTTCAGTCGTTAACGACGCAAATAATCCCGTATAAAGTGAATTTTGCATATAAACTCCTTGCCGTCACAACATGCTGTCATAAATCTGACAAAATGATGTTCATTTCTTTTCATACACCTTATTAAGCAAAGACCATGCCAAAACATTTTTCGCAGCAGTTTTCTGTCAGTGCCAAAGGAAAAACTCAAATTTTTTTCCTTTTTTGTTCCCGGCATATCCTCCAATCCTTTTTCTTCCTGCGGACAAAAAATACTCTTGTCCATTTCGACATATGAACCCCATGCAAAATAAAGACCAAAAAAAAGCACGAAATTCAAAAAAGAATTCCGTGCAAAAAACTTGGGGAAAACAATTCCCCCAAAACAAACAATCACTTATTTCTTAAATCAGCATACCATTGACCCGCTTTTTCCATGAGCTTCAAACTTCTTTGCGCCATAAGGAACGGATCGTTCATATAACCGTCAAGCAAAACAGTGTTGTCAAAAATTCCCCACACCATTTCTTCAAAAAGACCGGAACGGCTGTCGTCCTTGTAAATAGTCAGCAAAGAACGGATCAATGCATGGTCGGGGTTGACTTCAAGCACTTTTTGCGGAATGCTGTCGTCTTTTTGGAAAGAGCGCATCAATTTTTCCATGGTCGAACTTACACCGTCTTGGGAAGCCATGCAGGCAGGACTGCCTGACAGTCTGTCCGTGCTTTTCACGTCTTTCACTTTATCGCCAAGCACTTCTTTCATGCGTTCAAGCATTTGCTCAAATTCCGTCTTTTCAAGGTCGGAAAGTTTCGGCAAATCGGATTCCGCTTTTTCCACATCAGCAAAATCATCAAGAGCACGGGCATCAGCCGTTTCAATATTCTTAAACGTGTACTCATTGAATTTTTGCAAACTCTCAAGAGCGATTTCTTCGACCGGTTCAAGCAAATATAAAACTTCAAGCCCCTTGCGGGTGAACCGTTCCATATGAGGATTGAGCTTAGCGGCTTCTTTGGAAGAAGCGCTCACATACCAAATATCCTTTTGTCCGGCTTTCATGCGGCTGACATATTCTTCAAGGCTGAGAAGCTCTTCGGAGCCGGAAGAAACAAAACGCATGAGCTTCGCAACCCTGTCGCGGTATACAAAATCATTGAACGCAAATTTAAAATATTTGCCGTGCTTATTCCAAAAAGTGTTATACTTTTCCTTATCCTGCGCCGCCATTTTTTCAAAATGACTCATGAGCTGACGCACGATGGTTTGGGAAATTTTCTTTAAAACGATATTTTCCTGCAATGTTTCCCGGGAAATATTCAAAGGCAAATCTTCCGTATCCACAACACCTTTCACAAAAGCGAAATAGTTGGGCAGAAGTTCCTGCCTGTTTTTCTCGATAAGGACGCGGCGGACATACAAATCAAGCCCCCATTGGTCCTTTTGTTCCAGAAAATAGTCTTCGCTTTTTTCAGGGATAAAAAGCAACGCGTTGAACTGCACCGGCGCGTCAACAGACAAGTGGATGACATCAAAAGGATTTTCCGTGTCATAGGTAAGGAACTTATAAAATTCGTCATACTGTTCTTTTTTAATATTGAACTTAGGTTCGCGCCATAACGCGGAAATAGTGTTGATTACCTTGTCATTCAGCAAAATGGAAAACGGCAGGAAATTGGAATGGCGGCGGATGATGTTTTCAAGGCGATATTCTTCGATAAATTCTTTTGCGTCATCTTTTAAATATATTTTGATCATGGTACCGCGGACAAGCCCTGCAACCTCCTCAAGAGGCGTGATTGTGAACGTGTCCGAACCATGGGAAGTCCAAACATGGGCTTTTGCTTCGCTTTCTTCCTTCACGCTTTCAATGGCGGGAACGGAATACACCTCCACCTTATCCGCAACCATGAACACGGAATAAAAACCGATGCCGAAACGCCCGATTATTTGTGAGGCGTCGGCGCCCGCCCCTTCTTGTTTTTCCACAATTTCTTCTTCGGCATAGGGGTCGATTTTTTGTTTGCCGCTGTCGCAAGAGGTATCGCCGATATCTTTTAAAAACTTTTCAGATCCTGACTTTGCAATAATGCCCAAATTATCCTGCATTTCCTGTTTGGTCATGCCAATGCCGGTATCTTGGACAGTCAGGATATTGCTTTCTTTATCCGTGCTGATTTTAATTTCCAAAGGAAGTTCGGGAGCAAGAATGCTTTCCCCTTTATTTTGTTTAAAACGCAGTTTATCAAGGGCGTCGGAAGCATTGGAAAGCAATTCGCGCAAAAAAATCTCACGGTTCGTATACAAAGAGTGAGTAAGGATATTCAGAACCTTATGGGTTTCCGCTTTGAATTTATAGGTTGAAGACATAAAAAAACTCCTTATCGATTGTTCAAATAATAGATAAGGAGCAAAACAGATAAGTCAAGCCTAACGGACGGAAATTTGTTTTTTTCTTTCAGACAGACATCTGAAATAATGGGCCAAAGGAAATTTGTTTTCCCGCGCGAAAATATACCCCGCAACATATTCATAATAGGTCAGCATATTGCCGTAAACGGGATATTTTGTATTTTCGTCAATGAAAGACAAATGAAAAAATTTTGCCACCGAAGGATGAATAGGCATATAATATTCATCATCACACGTCAAATCCGGAATAAGCCGATCAGGAACGCCCCTGTATCCTATTTCCTCAAGCACGGTCTGCGCCACTTTATTCAATAAAATGCCGTAGGGATGATTAAATGTCGTGAACAGTTTGGTTTTAGAAAAATTTTCTTCAATGAAATCACAAAACTCAGCACAGCGGACATACCCTTTATTTCTCTCGACCTTCATAGCTTCCGCAAACATGGACTGCAAATCATAATGCTTTGCAAAATCGACTTTTTTAATCAGATATAGGATTTCTTCTTTCGATAAGCTGCGGCGCATAAGCTCATCAACATAGGTTTCATTGTAAGGGTCGGACAAATCGCCTGTCCCCTTTGAAATAGGCCATAATGCGGGATTATAAATGTTCGGCATGCAAACGACTTTCGCTTTCGGATTGACATGACTCAGCAGGTAATCTTCCGAAAGTTCGCCCCAATGCGCATTAAGCTTTTGATAAATAAGCAAATTGCAGCTTGCCAATTTTTCAAGGGGAATGCTCTCCTTTTTAAAATTGACAAAAAATTCCGGAGAATAACTCTTTGCAAACGGCTGAAACGCCAATAATTGCCGTATAAGGGGAACACCTTGGCAATTTGCGGAAACCAAACAACTCAACATAATTATTCCTAAAAAAAGGGGAATTACCCCCTTTTCCTAATATTTCCATTTGCCTTGTTGGTATTTCGGGACTTCGGTAATAAAACGCTTGCTCACAAGATTATATTTGCCCTTCAAAGCTGACTGCTCTGTTTCAGCCATGCATTGATAAAGATTTTCACGATATTTGATTTTTGCCAAATACTGATATTTCCTATGGGGTGTTGAAATAATTTCCATACTCAAACTGCCTGGGTCAAATTCAACATAACTCGCCACATACATATTGTTGCGTTTTTCAATTTTAGGCGAATTTTTATTGGGAATGATCTGAACGTTGCATTTGCTGATATGCCCATGCGCAAACGTTCTAAGCTGCTCATACACAAATTGTTCCTGTTCGGATAAATTGGTAACATCCACTTTTTCATAAACAAAATTTTGATTTTCCGCTGAAGATACTTGGGTGTTTTCTTCTTTTGCGGAAGTACAAGCCAGCAAAGAGCATGAAAGGACAATGACGCTGAAAATTTTTTTCATAGCAATTACTCCGATAAAAACTTTTCACCTTTAATTCAAAGGGTGCTAGTTTTTTAATCGGACAAAGGCTATTTATTAATAGTTAATAAATAGCCTTTGCATAAATTATTTTAATCAATCTTATAAGTATTGCTTATAATTTGATCGGTTGAACTACTTTACAAGAACTTCAACGCGGCGGTTCAAATAACGTCCGTCAGCATTGGAGTTATCATATTTGAAAGATTTGCCCATGCCTTTTGCTTCAATCTTGCCGGCATCAAGTCCTTCTTGAACCAAATATGCCTTTACGGATTCAGCACGGCGTTGTGACAAAGCCTTGTTGTATGCTTCAGTACCAACGCTGTCAGTCCAGCCTTGCAAAGCAACACCGTTGGCTGCGTCTTTAATGATAACGGCAACATCGCCTAAAATTTCTTTAGCTTCGTCAGTAAGAACTGCGGAGTCAAAAGCGAAGTTTACGCCGCGAAGCACGAGAGCGTCATTTGCGAGACCGGCATAGAAAACTTTTTGCACGAAGTCATTCAAAGCTGCATCGTCTTTGTAAAGGTCAACACCGTTAACCATGACTGTGCAGTCATTGATTTTAGCGATTTCATCGAGAGTTGCCTGACCTTCAGCGGAATCAGCAAAAGAAATGATATGGAAGCAGGCACCGATGTTATTGTCAACAATGGATTTCACAGGTTCGATACCCAAGTTGTTCAAGCCGTCACTCACCAAAATAATAGCGGTTGGACGAGCCATTTGTTCATATTGGGGAGCGAAAGCATTAATGCCGTTGCCCAAAGGTGTTTTTCTTCCGTAAATAGCTAAATCGGATTGCAAAGAGCCAACAGCTTCTTCCATGGCTGCGGGAGCGAAATCTCCGTAAGCGACAATTTCATGGGCAGGAGCCAAGGTGTGCATGCTTGCTTTGTAGCCGAGATCAGGAATTGCTTTGGTGATTTTATTCAAAACTTCTTTGGCAATTTCCATTTTAGGCATTTTTATTTCTTGTTCGGTCATCATCATAGAGCCAGAATAGTCTACGAGGTAGTCAAAGCTGTCGACAGTACGAACAAGGCCGTTTGCATAAGCAGCCGTGCTTAAACCAAGTACCATTGCAAATGCTGCAATTAAAGATTTTAATTTCATTTTAAGCCTCCATATGTGCTTTATAAACGATATAAATGATAAGCAGCTCTCCGCACAGTTTCCTGCGGAATAGCTTTACTTATAATTTTATAATACGCTTATTATTTTTTTTGTCAAACTGTAATATCCAGATATTTTATTCTATCATATCAATAAGATAAAAACAACTATAAAAAGTGCCGCAAAAAAATTCCCGAAGTTTCCGCTTCATTTGAATAAAAACCATGGACTGACCGTGCTTTTCTCCAACAATGGAGGAGCATGACACAGGTTTACGTTTTAAGCATTTTGAATAAGTTCACCAATAGCGTTTCATTTACCGATTACGCCTGACCCGACGGACCTTTGCTTTATTTTTTCATAGTTAACCATAAAAAAGATATACTATTCTTCAAGCGGATATTGGTTATTCATCCTATCTTCATCAATTTTGGATACCTGTCTTTATTACGTCTTTATTCCAACCCGCCGTATTCATATATGACAGTCACCGCACCCAAAATGCCCGTTCCATATTCACGTTTTGAATTGAACTATTATACGTCAAGGAACGTTCTTTTCCTTTCAACTATCCCACAAGCGAAGGTATGCTAAAATGGAGCGAAATGAGCAGCAACATGTGAATATGCTCCATACAAGCATTTTCTTCCATATAAAGCAACTTGTTCCGTTTACAAAATTGCCCGATAATTTTCCGATATCTCTTTTATTTCTGCATATATTTAAACGGCGAAATTTTCGCGCAGCCAGATATTCGCAATTCCATTTTGTACGGAAAAACCTTGGCTGCCGCCCATACGGCGCCGCTCCTCTTTGGTTTTGATTGCCAAACACATCAAAGCGTTCCCAAAAGGACAGCGTGTGTCTAAAATTTTTCATTCCACCGGCTTAAAAAGCGGTGTTTTCTATGCCGAAGCCGCAAAAAAAGGCAGGAACACAAATTCCTGCCTTAAAGTTCTTTATGACTAAAGACTATACGCAACCGGTTGGTTTTGGAAGTCCAGCCATTTTGCAAGCTCCTTTGCCAGGACCAGATGGGAACAATTCGTAAACTTCTTTCAATTTGTAACCGGTGTTTTTGGAAAGAATACGAACCATTGGAGCAATACCATTTTTACGATAGTAATCTTGAAGGAAGTCAAGAATTTTTTGGTGATCTTCGTTAAGTTCTGAAATACCTTCAGAGTCTTTCACATACTCCAACCATTCTGGGCACCAGTCATCAAAACGAAGAAGGAAACCGTCTTCATCTACTTCAAAAGATTTACCTTTGTAGGTTACTTCAGCCATGTGTGGTCCTCCTTGGACAATATGGACATTTAGTTTTTTTCGTTTCAATCCATGCAGACTAAAACAATGTTTGATATCAGAATCGAACAGGATGAATATCCTTTTCTTTGTTTGCCATAATTATCAAAAAAAAGCAAGTTCGTATTTTTGATAACTATTCAAATTTTTTCGACCCGAGCTCTTCCGGCAAAAGTCCCGTTAAAAACTTCCCGCAAAGAGCTTTGTATTAAAATAATAGTATGCATTAAAATGATTTTTGTAAAGTGTTTTTCACAAACTTTCTTTACTTTTTTTGGGCAATACCCAAAAAACTCATATAATTACAAACCATTATCAAAGCATATGCACTGTATCCTTCACCCAATACACAACTTTGCAATGGGCTCTCATCTTTTCAATGAGATTATTCTCTTCTTCCGCCGCCATAGGACGTATGCGGATGTATACATCACGCATGGTATCATTGTCTTTATACCCGCCGGTCAGCACGGATACGATTCTGCCGCCGTTCTCCCTTATCAAATCAAGGACGGGAGGCAAAGTTCCGGGGTCTTCGGAAAGCTCCAAAGCAAATTGGATACCGCCGCGGCGAACCCCTGAAATTTCCGTGAAAATTTTAAAAATATCGGCTTCGGTAATAATGCCGACAAGCTTTTTCTCCCAATCCACGACAGGAAGCCCCGTCAGCTTCTTCTCCAGCATGATAAGGGCGACTTGTTCGATGGTATCCATCGAGCTGACAGCAACGGGGTTTTTCGTCATAATATCCTTGATTTTCAATTCTGACAAAAGATAAGAAAGTTCATGCACATCCAACGTAGTCGCTTTTGAAGGTGAAGCTTCCTTAATATCTCTGTCGGAAACAATACCGATAAGTTTCATCTCGTCATCGACGATAGGAATACGTTTTATTCCATGTTCTTGCATTAATTTTGAAACTTTAAGCATTGATGCGTCTTCTTTCGCTGAAATCACCGAACTTGTCATCCAATCACGAATAAGCATATACTCCTCCTCTAAAGCCGTATGCAGTATCTTGAAAATACATTAATCTTCTTTTTTTAGCAAGCCGCAATCCGAACGGGCACCCCCTCCGGCGCGTTATTCTTCATTTTTTCCGCAGCATTTCTTATATTTTCTGCCGCTTCCGCAGGGGCAGGGATCGTTCCTGCCGATTTTCGGACTTTCGCGGCGCACCGGCTCTTTGCCGTAAACAGTGCCGTCAACATAGTACCATGTGTCATTTTCTTTTCTAAAGAACGCATCTTCCCGCAATTCCTGAGGAAAATCCCGAACGGAATAATGGGCGCAAAAGCTCACTTCCCCTGTTTCATCATTTTCAAGACCTTCTTTGGTTCCAAGAATTTCCAAAGATTTCCAATCCATTACGGAAGACCATTCTTCAATTTCACTGGGGCTGACATCATCACGAAATTCCGGATGGGCGCTTTCCACCAAAAAATCGTATTTTTTCAAAACATGGGCTGTATATCGTGCGCGCATCAGCGCTTCCGCGGTAGGAGCCTTTTTTGCGCCTTCAAGAACAGGCAAACAGCAATCCTTATCTTCCAACTGAGATCCGCAAGGGCATAAACTCATAGCGTTCCTCCTAAAAATTTTTTGTATATTGCACTTTCTTTTTCTGATTGACAAGTTTTTTTTAAAAAGAAAAGCCACCCAAGGGGAAGGTGGCTTTATAGGGGGAGATAGGAAGAAGTACGTTACCTGTTATGGTAAGCCATGCTTCATTTTAGAGAGGTACTTTCTTATCTGCAAAAAGCGTACCGATACCATAACCAGCTTATTAAACTGAATTTAACGTTTTCATGCCCGTTTTTCCCCTGTCTAATTTCCGTACAGCCCGTGCGGAATGTATCAAATTTTTATACAGCCGCCGTTCGCCCGCCCGTTTTTTAAAATCCATTCTTTTTTCTTGACGTAACACACTTTTTCAAGTAACGCTAATGAGCTAATCTTATTTGAGAGCATCAATATTTAGGAATAACTATGTTCGAAAGCTTAACTGACAGACTTTCCGGCGTGTTCCGTTCCCTTGGCGGACGTGTGCAGCTTACGGAAGAAAACATCCAGGAGGCTATGCGTGAAGTGCGCTTGGCGCTTCTTGAAGCCGATGTCAACTTTAAAGTCGTAAAAGATTTTACGGACACGGTAAAAGAAAAAGCCCTTGGCACGCTCGTCATGAAAGGAGTCAGTCCTGCCCAACAAGTCATTAAGGTTGTTAACGACGAACTTGTGCATCTGCTCGGCGGTGAAAGCACGGAACTGAAATTGCAGGGGCAGCAGCCCGCTGTTATCCTTATGGCAGGATTACAGGGGTCCGGTAAAACCACATCATCCGGTAAGCTGGCTCTTTTGCTTCGCAAACAAAAAATGAAGCCTTACCTTGTTCCTGCCGATGTTTACCGTCCTGCGGCTATTGAGCAGCTGCGCACTTTGGCGAAACAACTTGATATTCCCTGCTTCGATTCCAAAGCGGATATGAAACCCGCCGATATTGTGCAAAACGCTCTCATGGATGCGAAAGAAAAACAATGCACCGTTGTTATTCTCGATACGGCAGGGCGTTTGCATATTGACGAACCCCTCATGCAAGAGCTCCGAACAATCAAGGATATTGCGAAACCACAGGAAACGTTGTTTGTGGCTGACGCCATGACCGGGCAGGATGCCGTCACCGTTGCCGACGCGTTCAATCAGCAAATCGGCATTACAGGCGTCGTGCTCACCAAAATGGACGGCGACGCAAGAGGCGGGGCGGCTCTTTCCATTAAAGCCGTTACCGGCGCACCCGTAAAATTTGTCGGCATGGGAGAAAAACTTTCAGAAATGGAAGTATTCCACCCGGACAGGATCGCAGGGCGCATTCTTGGCATGGGCGATGTGCTGACCTTGTTGGAAAAAGCCCAGAGCACCATCGAACAAGAAGAGGCGGAAGCCCTTGCGAAAAAAATGCAAAAGGCCAAGTTCGACCTTGAAGACTTCCGCACGCAAATGAAACGTATGCGTTCCATGGGATCTTTCGAATCCATTTTAAAAATGATTCCGGGTCTTGGCGGCATTGCAAAACAACTTGGCGAAATGAAAGGACATGAAAAAGAAATAGCCAAAACAGAAGCTATCATCAATTCCATGACCATGAAAGAACGCCGTAACCCCGATATCATCAATCCGTCACGAAAAGTACGTATTGCGAACGGTTCAGGCACAAAAGTCCAAGATGTCAACCAGCTATTGCGTCAATTTGACCAAATGCGCAAAATGATGTCCGGCATGCTGAAAGGCGGCAAAGGAAAAATGCCCCCTATGCCCAATATGAACCAGTTGGGCGGCATGAACAGACTGGGCGGCATGGGCGGTTTCGGCGGTTTAGGAAATATGGGCGGACTTGGCGGTTTGGGTTCTCTGCCCGGAATGCCGGGCTCCCGCGGTACTTCCGCCACCAAGAAAAAACGTGACAAAGATAAAAAGAAAAAGAAAAAAAGATAATATCTACCATAAAAAAGAGGAGATTACAATGGCTGTAAAAATCAGACTTACCCGCAGCGGCTCTAAGAAACTTCCTTTCTACCGTGTTGTTGCCATCAACAGCGAAACCCGCCGTGACGGACGTCCTTTGGACTTTTTAGGATATTACAATCCTCACAAAAACCCTGCTGAAGTCAGTATCGACACGGAAAAACTTCAGGAATGGGTGAATAAAGGCGCTTTAATGTCTGACACCGTAAAAAGCATTGTGAAATTGAATAATAAATAATTCAAGGGGCTTTTGCCCCTTCGCAATGCTCCTTATGCAATAAGCACCTAGCTTTTGTTCGGTGCTCTTTGTTGTTTAATATTAATGCTCCGCTTTTTTCTCTTTCTTCATGCATTTTTAGTCTTCTTCCATACTTGCATTATTTAAATTATCCGCTATAACTTGTTGTATTATAACCCATTAATCCGAACAATCAAGGTAAGGCTATGCATTTTGATTTTTTACAGGAACTTATCGCAGTTTTCATGATTTCCATCGTGGTCATCCTTATTTGTGCGAAATTCAAAATTCCCAGCATTGTCGCGTTATTGGTCGCCGGCATTATCTGCGGTCCTTCCGCGCTGAAACTTGTGTCGGAAATTGAAGCGGTCGACATTATGGCGGAGGTCGGCGTCGCCCTTTTGCTTTTCACCATCGGCATGGAACTTTCCTTAAAAGATTTGAAACGGATAAAACGCCCCCTTTTAATTGGCGGATTCGGACAGATAAGTTTCACTATCTTACTGATTACAGCAATATTTTCCGCCTTATTGCCATGGCAAAACGCTGTCGCCTTCGGCTGTTTGGTCACCCTTTCTTCCACCGCCATTGTTTTGAGCCTTTTCCAGCAAAAAGCCCAGTCTGATTCGCCGCATGGCAGGGTTTGCCTTGCAATCCTCATCTTCCAAGACCTCGTCATTGTCCCTATCATGCTTCTTTTTCCGCTTCTCAGCGGAAAATTGGAATTATCCCTGCAAGAAAGCCTGATCACCCTCGGCGAAAACTCCCTTGTCATTATCGGCGTTATCCTGTTCGGCAAATTCATTTTACCCCGCCTCATGTTTGCCGTCGTCAAAACCCGTTCCCGCGAACTTATGCTCATGACAGTCCTGGGATTTTGCTTTTCCGTAGCCCTGATAACAGCCTCTATAGGCTTATCCCTTTCCTTGGGAGCGTTTATCGCGGGTTTGCTTCTTGCGGAATCGGAATACAGTGTCAGCATTATGGAAAATGTTCTGCCGTTCAAAGAAATCTTCACAAGTATCTTCTTCATTTCTGTCGGAATGTTATTGAATTTGGACTTTTTCATTTCCCATATTTTTATCGTTCTTTCCATAGCGGCTCTTATTTTCGCCATAAAACTTTTTACGCTTGTTCCTGTGGTGAAAATTACGGGATATTCCATGCGCACCGCCATTATTTCGGCTTTCAGCATGTCCCAGATCGGAGAATTTTCCTTTGTGCTAGCCGGGCACGCCCTAACGCTTCACCTCATGGACAATGACGGATACCAAACTTTTTTGGCTGCCAGTATCATCACCATGACACTGACGCCTTATTTCATCAACAACGCTCCGCAGTTTGCCGCTAAATTACTCAGCGGCTATTTTAAAAAATACGCCCATGAAGAAGACGTGTTACCGGAAAAACAGAACGATTTCAATGAGCATATCATTATCATCGGCTTCGGAATCGGAGGAAAAAGCCTCGCCAAGGTAGCCAAGGAAAGCGGAATTCCCTATGTTGTTTCAGAACTCAATCCGGATACGGTAAAACGTTTTAAAGACATCGAGCCCATTTTTCACGGTGACGCAAGCTATCCTTTGGTGCTTGAGCATTTGGGCGTGAAAAAGGCGCGCTGTCTGGCGATTATGACTTCAGACCCCACAGGTTCGCGCGCCATAATTAGCAACGCCAAAAAACTCAATCCCGGTCTGCATATTGTCGTACGGACCCGATTTTTATCAGAAATAACCGGTTTAAAAGAACTGGGAGCCGATGATGTCATTCCGGAAGAATTTGAAACGTCCATCGAAGTTTTTGCGAAAGTTCTCAATTATTTTCTTATCCCCCGCCAGCAAATCGAACAATATGTCCAGCAGATCCGCAAAGAAGTCTATTCGGGTGCGCACACCATAGATTTAGGCAGCAATTTGCAGGCGATAAAAGACAATTTGCCCGATTTGCAGTTCGCAAGCTTAAAAGTGGAAAAAAACTGCAAACTCATCGGCACCAAATTAGGCGACGGAATTTTAAGGAACATCTATAAGATAAACGTCGCCGCAATACACAGAACAACGCAAAATATCACGGAACTGAACGCTGAAACGGAATTTTTCGAAAACGATGTCGTTTATGTGTTCGGCTCCCAAGAAGCCATTATCCGCGTGCAGGAAGTTTTTCTTGAAATAAAAGATTAGGAGGGACGGCTCTCAATCGTTCTTTTCCGATTTTTCCGCAGCCGTCATTCTTCGCACGGCTTTGCCTCATCACCGCAAAGCGTCGTTTCCTTACCGATTAACGCACTGATATTTGTTTCGGTTTCCATTACGGCGGATTGCTCCAGCCGCACGGTTTGCACGGGTAAATCCTTTGGTGCGCCAAAAACTTCAATATAAGGGATGAACGACGTTCTGCGCTTGACAATGGCGGTATTTTTCCAAACCCGGTATTGGATTACGAAATACCGAAAACTGAACACATCAAAAAAATCAACGTGTTCTTCGGGTTTTCTCTTTTCCGAATTCAGCAATGCCTGATACAAAGTGTCTCCCGCTTCCAGGCGTTCCCACATATACATGATACGCCAAATATCGTTGCCGTTTTCCTCCACGGGAAACCATGCGATATTTTTATTCGTATGCTCTTTCTCAAGAATATCTTTGCAAGCCGTACAAGAAGGGGAAAAGAAAATCTTCGTGCTTGGATTTTCAATTTCGATAAAAGGCACCCCGCGCTGATTTGCATTGATTGCGGAACCAATCAGCAATACGAACAAAAAACACCAAACGGAAAGCAGCAAGGTTTTGGGATACGGAGCGATAGGACGCCTGTTTTCATAACGGACGGCATAATAGGAACACGCAAGCAAAATCCCCGCAATGATGCAAACAATGCAAAGCGTGGTGTTCACCATGATCAAAAGCAGAAAAATATCGAAAAAAAGCGCGGCGGCGGTTAAAATCCGTATGACATACGCGCAGCCGAATAAAGATAAAATCAAAATACCTGCGAAAAATATCGCTCCGAGCCACCACAGGGAAAAGCCCATGATAGTGAAATTGGCGAAAACACTGCAATTGTCCGTACAGACTTTTTCAAATAAAAAAACGCTTAAAATATTATATACGGAAAAAAACAAACCGATCACAGCAATAACGAAAGAAATCGGCAAAAATTTATGTCGCAAAGGATTCATGCAATTCCCCCTTGATTTTTCATGGTTCTGTCCAATGCCCTGCATTGGATGGCAAGAGCGATATGTGAAACCGCAATTTTTTCTTGTTCTTCCAAATCGGCAACAGTGCGCGCAACCTTTAAAATCCGTGTGAACGAACGCGCGGACAAAGCGAGCCTGTCCACCGCCTTACCCAAAAAGTCCCTTTCCTTCTGCTCTAAAAAGCAGTATTTTTCAAGCATGGCTCCTGATAAATCAGCATTGGTCAAACATGCTGTACCCTTATAGCGTTCTTTCTGAATTTTTCTCGCGTTTTCAACACGCAGCTTCATGCCTGCGGAATCCTTGCCTTTGAAATCGGTATGGAAATCCTCAAACTGTACGGAAGGAACCTCGATATGCAAATCAATCCTATCGAGCAGCGGTCCGGAAAGTTTAGCCCGATACCGTGCCAACTGCTGGCTTGAGCATGTGCATTCATGTTTTTTATCCCCGTAATATCCGCAGGGGCAAGGGTTCATGGCGGCAATGAGCATGCAGGAAGCGGGATAGGTCAAGCTTTGGGCGGAACGGGAAATGGAAACGAACCCGTCTTCCAAAGGCTGCCGCAAAACTTCCAAAGACGAACGGGAAAATTCAGGCAATTCATCTAAAAACAACACTCCCCTATGGGCAAGACTCACTTCCCCCGGTTTGGGATAACTTCCTCCGCCGATCAGGGCGATTTCCGAAACCGTATGGTGAGGGGAACGGAAAGGTCTTGCCGTCACAAGCCCTTTTGCGGTCAATTTATTGGATACGCTGTAAATGGTTGTCACTTCCAAAGCTTCTTCAAAGGTCAAACTCGGCAGAATTGTCGGTATCCGCTTTGCAAGCATGGTCTTGCCGCTGCCCGGCGAACCGATGAAAAGGAGGTTATGCCCGCCTGCCGCCGCAATCTCTATGGCGAGTTTCGCTTCTTCCTGCCCTTTCACTTCGGAAAAATCCATATCATAACTTCGGCATTCTTCACCCTGCTTATGCCTTACCGGCTCAAAACAAGCTTTTTCGCAAATAAAATCAAGCACATCCATAAGCGTATCAAGACCGTAGACGGTCAGCCCGTCAACAATGCCCGCTTCACCGGCGTTTTCACGCGCAACAATCATCGCATCCATATGCAAAGAGCGGGCTAAAAGGGCGAGAGGCAAAATTCCGCTTACAGGCCGCAGTGTCCCATTCAATGAAAGTTCTGCGGCAAAAAAAATTTTTTCCGTATTTAAAGAAGGATGAATATTTTGTGATGCCGTCAATAAGCCGATAGCCAAAGGCAAATCATAAGCGGTGCCCGCTTTTTTCCTGTCGGCGGGGGCGAGGTTTACTGTGATTTTGGCAGGCGCAAGTTTGAACGCGCAGGCACGGATAGCCGTAAACACGCGTTCTTTCGCTTCCTTAACGGCGCCTTCCGCCAAACCGACCATGACAAAAGCCGGCATGCCCGCCTTGGTGTAATCAATTTCAAGTTCGACCTTGTACGCTTCTATACCTTGTAAAGCCCCGCAAACAAGCCTCGCAATCATAATTAAAACCCTAACCCCAAAAATTCTATATTCAAACTGAAACGTTCCTCAATCTGGTCTTTCGTATATTCCCCGTACAAATATAAACACTGATGTTTATACCCGACTCCGGCGACACGTTCATAGCTTTTTCCCGTATCCAAATTCGTCCTTTCCATTATATAAAGGGAAAGTTCGGGAGAAGCTTTCAACGACAGCGTATTGGTGATAACATTGATTTTTCCGCTGGGAACTATGTCATTGACATTGTCGTAATTCACAAATCTTCTGTAATTGTAATTAGGCTCGCGCTGACTGTAACTTGTTCTGAAAGAACCATAGGTGTTATGGAACAAAGTCGAACCCACATCCACACGGTTCAGTTTGCCGTCATAAAAAGAATAATAAGCATCACCATGGAAATTGATCCATTTCAGCGGCTTGAAATCCAAACGGGTTCTCAAATCATGCCATGGTCTTCTTTCATAAACCTCAACATGTTTTTCTCTGCTGTCCTCTTTAAAATCAAAGCCGGTGCTGACGGAAAGATTTATGAAATCGCGGTATGAATAATTATTGCCGATTCCGTCTTTCTGCCGGACAACGGAACTGTATTTCGCAGTCAAAATATTATCCAGACGGACTATTAAATCATTTTTGCCCTGCAGTCTGTCCTCAATGGTGAAAAAGGGATTTCCTTCCTGATCAACATGCTCTATCCATTCATAAGCGATTCTCGGCTGAACGGTATGCTTCAGCGCAACCATTTCCCGTTTGCCGACATTTTCCTGAACGGGGGCGTTTTCCTGTTCAAACTGCCAAATACGGTCAGCTTGGGCGTAAAAACTCGAACGAAATTCCGGAATGAAGCGTGTGTCGCTGCCTTGCTGTTCCCCGCTGCCCAAATCATTCAGCAAAGAAGTGTCTTTTCCTGAAATGCCCGTATATGCGGTTCCTCTGGCGCGCCCTGCGACTTCACCGCGGACAAAGCCCAAACTGACAGGATACGCCACCTCCGGATAAAGCTCCGCCTTGGCGCCTTTCGTGCCGAAACGGCGGTAATAATAGCCCATATTGGCTTGCATGTTCCATTCCAAAGGAAAATTTTCAACGATTTTATCCCTGTTCCAATACAAGCCAAATTCCGGAAGATGCTGAACCGTCGTATCGTATTTATGGGAAAGGTTTCCGTGTCCGAAACTCGGGTCTTGCGTATATTTCATTCCTGCCGTCAAATAAAACTTCTCATAATTCCTGTACGCAAAGCCCTGAGTCACCCTGTTCTCATCCGCTTCGGCAAAATTTCGTCCGAACATGCTGTAACTGTTGTCACGGGTATAATCAAAACCTGTCATACGGTTGCTGAATTCACGAATAAAATTTTGGTCGGAAACATAATCCAAATTATATTTATAGTTCCAGCGGCTCTCGAAAATATCCCCGCTGCCCATGGCTCTCAGCCAGTAACGGGTCCTGTTCGGACGGATCTTCCCGTCCGTTTGGTCCACGGAATCCTGTCCTTCACTCAAAACCCGCGTGTCGTCATATAAAAAATCGACCATCGCCCACAGTTTTTCATTTTCTTTTGTGTGGGAACGGTATTCGAGGGACGGCATGAACCCTTTTTCCGTCAGAACAGTTCCGTAAACCGTCAAATCCCGGCTTTGGTCAATCACATGAAAATAAGGCTGGGTATAGTAAAAACCTTGTGTGGAGCTATAACCATAATTGGGAAGCAGCAAACCGCTTTGCCTTGTCGTCTTGGTCGGTGCGACAAAATAAGGAACGTATGCCACCCCCTTATCCTTTATATTGAAAATGACATCAAAAAAATGCGCGTAACTGTCAACTTCAAGATCGGCTTCCTTAGCTTCGATTTTCCACAGGGGAACGGAACCGTCGCAGGTCGTGGCGGTAGCCTTTAAAAGGGAATAGCGGGATTCTCCCTTTTTATATATTTCATCGCTCTTAAAATACATGTGCGGACCGGCAAGAAAAAGCTTCGCGTCTTTCAGCCAGCCTGTGCTGTTTGTCAAATCAAATTCGGCTTCCTTTGCTTCGACTTCATCGGTGCCCAGTTTCGCATAAACATTTCCTTGCAGCAAAATCCATTCGGTATTTGTGTATAATCTGGCAAAATCAGCTTTTAAATAATCATCACCGCGGACGAGCAAAACATTGCCGCGCCCTTCAATCACGACTCCGTCGTTCACGCTCACAAGGGAATCCGCATAAATTTTCCAAGGCAATTCATCCTTTGTCACGAGGGAGCCGTCGGAAGCGATGGAATCGGGCAGCTCCACGGCTTGCGCGTTTGCCGCAGCCCCGAAGAAAAAAGCGAAAATTATGACGACATATCTAAAAAAACAAAGCATTCACATATTCCACATATTCATATTATAAAAAATCACAAAAATTGTAACATAAATTTTCAGAAGAATAAAGCAAATAAATTCTTTAAAAAAATATTTTTTTATAAATATATCATATTGAAATCACTGTAAAAATCTTGTCTTGCTTTTTATGGAATTCATATTACAATACAAAAAGACAAAAAAGGACGAACCATGAAAAACGCTTTTTGCAGAATACAAATCGATTTCGATGCGCTTCTTTACAATTACAGACAGGTTAAAAATCTCCATCCGGAACTTATGCCTGTCATCAAGGCGAATGCGTATGCCCATGGCGCCGTGGAAATAGCACGTTTTTTTGAAAAACAGGGCGTCAAGTATTTTGCCACCGGCACGATTTATGAGGCATTGGAGCTCAGGGAAAAAGGTATCGCAAATGAAATTATCCCGCTGCTGGGAGCGCTGACCGACGAAGAATACAAAAAAGGCGAAGAGGAAAACATTGTCAGCCTTGCCCACGACAGGCAATCCTTGGACAAAGCACTGACCCATTCGAGCAAAATCGCCGTAAAAATCAATTCCGGCATGGGACGCCTCGGATTTTTGCCTCAAGATATCGGTGAAGTGATTCACTCCATCAAAAAACACAACAAAACAGCGCAATATGTGCTGACGCACTATGCTAGCGCCGATGTTATTTCTGAAAACGGCTACATGCAAACACAGGCGGAGCGGCTCGCTCCTGCCGTTACAGCGTTAAAAAACGCCTTTCCTGACATAAAAACGAGTTTCGCCAATTCCGCGGCTCTCGTCGCCTATCCGGAATATGCGGGAGATATCGCCCGCATCGGAAGAATTTTTTACGGCGGAAATCCGCTGTACGGCACCCAAAAAGAGGCGCTGACCCCTCATTTGAAGCCCGCCCTCGCTCTTACCGCCCCAATTCTCAGTATAAATCATTTAAAACGCGGGGAATGCTTAAGCTACATGCAGAGCTTTACGGCGGAACGCGACACCGTGGCGGCATGGATAGGCATAGGCTATGCCAACGGATACCGCCGCAGCAACCGTGTTTTCAGCCAAGACAGCAATTTTGTGCCTCATGTTTCCCTGCTCGGACGGCACTGCCCCGTGCTCGGCTATATCACCATGCAAATGACCGCCATTGACATCACTGACATTTACGACGGAAAAAATATCCAAACAGGCGACCATGCTTATGTTCTGGGAGGGGAGGAAAATCCCGTCACCCCTGAAATGCTCGCAACGTGGTGGAACACTGTTCCCCACGAAGTGCTCACTTCTTTAGGGTTTTAAAATTATTTTTTCATACCTTGACTTTATCCTTGCTTATTGTTGTTTTTTCATATATGATTTTTAATTCTAATATGTTGGACAGAGCTTCGTGGCTTTTCCCATATCATTTCAACGTAGCGAGGGTCTTATATGACTTCTATTTCCTTATTATTGGTCTTTGCTTGCGCGGCATTCGCACTGTATTACGCGTTCAAAGCCTCTAAAGTCGTGCTTTCAGCCAGCACGGGCAATGAAGATATGCAGCGTATCGCAGGTGCGATTCAAGAAGGTGCACAGGCATATTTAAACCGCCAATACCGCACTATCGCCATTGTGGGCGTCATTGTTGCGGTGCTGCTTCTTTTCTCCCTTTCTTTCCTTGTCGCACTCGGTTTCGTAATTGGTGCCATTTTGTCCGGTGTAGCCGGATATATCGGCATGAACGTTTCTGTCCGCGCTAACGTGCGTACCGCGGAAGCAGCCCGTGAAGGTCTTACCCCTGCATTGAACATCGCTTTCCAATCCGGCGCAATCACAGGTTTGTTGGTTGTCGGTCTCGGACTTTTAGGCGTTACTTTCTACTATGCGATCCTGCAAATGTTCCAGGTCGACACGGCTGAACTCATGCAGGCATTGGTAGCCCTTTCCTTCGGCGCTTCCTTAATTTCCATTTTCGCCCGTCTTGGCGGCGGTATTTTCACCAAAGGCGCTGACGTAGGCGCTGACCTTGTAGGCAAAGTCGAAGCCGGCATTCCTGAAGACGACCCTCGCAACCCTGCCGTTATTGCTGACAACGTAGGCGACAACGTAGGCGACTGTGCAGGCATGGCTGCCGACCTTTTTGAAACCTATGCCGTCACCATTGTCGCCACCATGCTTTTGGCTTCCATTTACTTTGAAGGCGCTTTGCAAAACCTTATGATCATTTATCCGCTTCTCATCAGCGGCGTTTGTATCCTGGCTTCTATCGCCGGCACCTTCTTCGTGAAGCTTTCCGACGATAAGAAAATCATGAAAGCCCTTTATAAAGGCTTCCTTGCGACCGCTGTCATTTCCGCAGCCCTTATCACGTTCATCACCATGGCATTCTTCTGGAATACCGGTGAAATGGTTATCAACGGCAAAGCGTTCACCGGCGGCAACCTCCTTTTGTGTTCTTTCACCGGTCTTGGCGTTACCGCCCTTTTGGTATGGATAACCGAATACTACACGTCAACCGCCTACCGTCCTGTCAGAAGCATTGCAAAAGCTTCCACCACAGGTCACGGAACAAACGTCATCCAAGGTCTTGCTATTTCCATGGAAGCTTGCGCATTGCCTGTAATCGTCATTTGCGCCGGTATCTTGTTTGCTTACCATAACGCCGGACTTTTCGGCATTTCCATTGCCGCTACAACAATGCTCGCTCTTGCCGGCATGGTTGTCGCTCTTGACGCATACGGACCTGTTACCGATAACGCCGGCGGCATTGCCGAAATGAGCGGTCTTCCTGAAGAAGTCCGTGAAGTCACAGACGCCCTTGACGCTGTCGGCAACACGACAAAAGCCGTTACCAAAGGATATGCTATCGGCTCTGCCGCTCTTGCAGCCCTTGTTCTTTTTGCGGCATACACGGAAGACCTTTCCCGCTACTTCCCGCTTTCCAAAATCACCTTCTCCCTCCAAGACCCTTATGTTCTCATCGGTCTTTTCCTCGGCGGGCTTTTGCCTTACCTCTTCGGCGCAATGGGCATGATGAGCGTCGGCCGCGCAGGTTCCGCCGTTGTTGTGGAAGTTCGCCGCCAATTCAAAGAAATTCCGGGAATTATGGAAGGAACCGCCAAACCTGATTACCATGCTGCTGTCGATATGCTTACAAAAGCGGCAATTAAGGAAATGATCATCCCTTCCTTGCTGCCTGTTCTCGCACCTATTGTCCTCTATGGAATTATTTCCCTTGTCGGCGGACAGGACGCGGCATTCGCAAGCCTCGGCGCCATGCTCATGGGCACTATCGTAACTGGTATTTTCGTCGCCATTTCCATGACAAGCGGCGGCGGTGCATGGGATAACGCAAAAAAATACATTGAAGACGGAAACTTCGGCGGCAAAGGTTCAGACGCGCACAAAGCGGCTGTAACCGGCGACACCGTCGGCGACCCGTATAAAGATACCGCAGGCCCTGCGATCAACCCGATGATTAAAATCATCAATATCGCAGCGCTTCTTCTTTTGCTTGCTCTTGCATAACATGCAATACCGTATATAAAGAAAAAAAAACTGTAAAAAATACCCTCCCCATTTATTGACGGCACAAACCAATAAATGGGGATTTTTTTCATATTAAGAGGAAAAATCCATGCATATTTTCTATTTTTTCGGTGATTCCATCACCTTGGGTGTCAATGTTCAGCCCAAAGACAGCTTTTATCAACTAATAATCGGCAATCTGCAAAAAAATTTTTCTCTTCCCCCTACGAAATTTTATAATTTAGGGGTTTGCAAAAACTCTTCCAAAGAAATACTCGCCCGTTTTGACAATGAATTTTCCGTCCGCAACTTAGCAGGAAGCACGCCTGTCTTCTTTTTGATGTGCGGTGTCGTGGATACGATGAAATTTACGGAAAATCCGTATTTAAGCCTTGAAGAAAGCAAAGAAAACTATACGAAACTCATTCAATCAGCCAAAAGCAAAGGGCAGGTCATCGCCATTAGTCCGAGCCCTGTCGCCAATGCTGAACAAAATGAACGCCTGAACAGGCTTATCAGCATACAAGAAAAAATTTGTTCTGAAAATTCAGTGTATTATATCAATATGTTCCAAGAACTGCTGGATAATGATTTTGTCGGCGATTTAAAAGACGGCGTCCACCCGAGTGAACAAGGCAACAAACTTATTGCGGGCATCATTGCAAAAGAGCTGAAAAACTGCCTCTAAGTCCTTGCTCTCCGTATTTTTTCAAATCACAGCCGGCAATCAATCCGTATCATAAAAATAACCGGAACCAAATTGCCGGCAATTTTTTTTAAATTTTTACCGCTTAAATCAAAAACAATGCCGCTGATACACAGACATAAAACAAAGAAAACAAAAAACACCGGCGCTGCCGCTGCAAGTTCAAAATTACTGCCTAAAACAAAGCAGAAAGAAGAATTTCATGCCGCCTAACCGTCAATATTCAATTATGAGCGGGGGATAGCATACAAAATCGTATCCGTGAACATACATGACGAATGTGCGACATACAATGCGTATTCTTCGGCAAGATCATGGATGAAAAGGGGAACATCAACCATATCCGACGGCTTATGGTACAGGCAGACAATCAATTTCGGACGGTGTTTCAGAATGGTTTCCCTGCCTCCCGCCAAAGCGAGCATTTCCGCACCTTCAACATCAAGTTTTATGCAGTTCACCCGACCGAGCCAATGCTTGCGCACAAAATCATCAATGCTCGTCATCTGGCAAAGAACGGAATTTTCCTCTTCGGAATTTTGGGCTGCCATATGGGAAGAATCCCGCAAATACGCGAAACGGACCTCTTCCGTGGTCTTGCCCAGTCCGGAGGTTTGCAGATGATACTGGGGAAAACACGCCAGTTCTTTTCTTGCAACTGCAGCCATATCCGGAATAGGTTCAAAACCGAACACGCATCCTTTCTCACCAACGCTTTGCGCAAATCGCTTCTGAACGCCCACCATGTCCGACACGCCTCCGTCCAACATGATATCCCCGTATTCCGGGCGGACTAGAGGATGATAATATTCCTCATGCGCGGAAAGCGGCAAATATCCGGCATTTCCTGTCATCAGCGCCTTGATCCGCGCGGCATACGCCTCACGGCTGGCATCATCCGCCAAAAGACCGTATACCTTTTGCAAGCTTGCCTCATTCTGGCGGTAGAAATCCGGTAACGTTTTCCGCACACCGAATTTTCCTCTCCGCCCTGCATACAAGTACACGCTATGAATGCCCAAAACAGCCAATTCACGTAAAACCGCAGCCACCATGCCGGCACCGGCAGCTCCGGGCTTGCAGAAAATCACTTTTTCCAATTCAGCGATCCGCTTTATGTCCTTCACCCCGCAAACCGGAACGGCAATCGTGCCGCCGGCGGTTGAAACGCTTATGTATTCAGGACTATTGCCCAAAAGATCCAAAACAAGCAGCAGACAAACTTTGCTCTTGGGATATTTCTCTAAAAACAACGGCAAAAGAGCAAGATCTTCCCGCAGGGTTATACAGCAAATATTGAGCCGGAAATCGGGCATGTCCCATGAGCGCCGAAGCTGTATTGAATTGACACGGTCTTTCAAATTCATAACGGTAATCCATTTTATGTTGGTAACTAAATAAAAAAATAGGCTGTATCACATTTATTGTCAATTTTTTTATGAAACCGACCGCAAGCCGAAAAAAACGACATGTACCCGAACGGACGGGATAATAGACGCAGAACAATACCACTCCGAATAAGCCCAATTGAAGATACCGGCACAAAAAACCGGAAAAAACCGCTCCCGAACTCTTTGCCCTTGCCTATTTGGCAAATCGTGCTTATACTATGTTCATTCAACCATTGGAGGAAATGAAATGGAATATAATCAAACACAAAGCATGGCGGCAAGCCGTTCCAGCGTGACTGTCTTTTTACAGCAAGTCTATTTATGGATGGCGGCGGCTCTTTGCATAACAGCACTCAGCGCCTATATCACAATAAGCAATCAAACAATTCTTATGGCGACTTTTTCCGGCTATATGCCCATTGTGCTTATTGCAGGCATTTTAGGAATTGTCCTTTACCTTTCCTTTGCCATGCATAAATTATCCCCTGTTGTCGCAACGTCCCTGTTCATGCTTTATGCGGTGCTGAACGGCGTTTTCCTCGCCCCCATCACCCTTGTCTATACCGAAGCTTCCATTGCAAAAACCTTCATCATCACCGCCGGCATGTTTGGAGGAATGAGCATTTACGGTATTAAGACCCAAAAAGACCTTACCAGTATCGGTTCTTTCTGTATCATGGGGCTTTGGGGACTTATCCTTGCCACGCTCGCCAATATTTTCATTGCAAGTACCGCCATGGATTTCGTGATCAGCATTGTCGGAGTCATTGTTTTCGTAGGGCTTACCGCTTTTGACACTCAAAAACTCAAGCAAATGGGCGAAACCGCTCCCCTTGACGACGCTGTCGCCATGCGCCGCGGCGCGCTTCTCGGCGCTATGACCCTGTATCTTGATTTTATCAACCTCTTCCTGTATTTGCTCAGATTATTCGGCGAAAGAAAATAACGGGACTTGTAATCAACTAAGCTTTTCAAAAGCCCCGTTTGGTGGAAAATCCATTAAACGGGGCTTTTTTTAGCGGTCACACGCAAGATTTTCATATGGTTTTGATTTTGACTGCCCTGCCTTATCGTTTTATCTCAGCTTTTTTAACGCCTTTATAAACCAATTATTTTCTTCTCCGTGTTTCTTCATTCATCATACGTATTTTCATGCTTCTTTTACGAAACGAAAACGTTCTTAAGCTTTTTTGCCTCTTTTGCAAAATTTTCCTTGACAATAAAAAAGCTTCTCTGTATATAGACAAAACGACGGATGGTTAGCTCAGTTGGTAGAGCATCGGTTTTACACACCGAGGGTCGGGAGTTCGAGCCTCTCACCATCCACCAGTTTCAAAGCCTTTTAGGGGCTTTTTTTATTTAATCGCCTTTTTTCTTTTTTGACTTTCCTTAGAAGATATTTTCCAAAAATATTTTTAAAATAAGACGGCTTCTCCCCCAAAAACTGTCCAAACATGCCGCCGCGGTTGATATACTATCCCAAATATAAAAAATGTTCGCTCATAAAAAAAGCCGTTCATAAAAACGGCTTTTTTGTTTCTAAAATCAGCAAAAATTACTTCTTGCGTTCTTGTTCGTCATCAAAGGTATGGACCTTGCCGGTTGCATTATATTCCTTCACAAGTCTGAATACCAACGGACTCAAGAGCAATACGCCGATAAGGTTGGGAATGGCCATCAATGCGTTGGCACAGTCGGCAATAAGCCATACCAAATCCAATTGCACCAATGCCCCGACGGGAATAGCCAAGGTGTAAATCAAACGGAACGGCATAAGGGCCTTGTCACCAAAAAGGTAAATGGCGCAGCGTTCCCCGTACACGCACCAGCCGAGAGCTGTTGTGAATGCAAAGAAAAGCAGGCAAATGGTCACAAGCTTGCCGCCGATGCCGCCAAGGGCGAGGTCAAACGCTGCGGTAGTCAGAGCGACGCCGTTCAATGCTTCGGGGGAGCGCCACAAATCGGTTACCAAAATGGCGAAACCTGTCATGCTGCATACGATAATCGTATCGATGAACGTGTCAAGCATACCGAGCATGGCTTGGTTTACAGAACAGTTATTGGTTGCCGTGGCATGGGCGATAGGAGCGGTACCAAGACCGGCTTCGTTGGAAAATACGCCGCGCGCCATACCGTAACGGATAGCCATCATCACGGTGGCACCGGCAAAACCGCCTTGTGCGGCGGTCGGCGTAAATGCGTCATCCACAACATAGATGAACACATCGACAACCCTGTCCGCATACATAATGATAACGGTCAAAGAAACAAGGATATACACAAGCGCCATAAGAGGCACGACCTTGCCGGCGAAATTGCCGATACGCTGAATGCCGCCAAGAATAACGACAGCTGCGACAGCAAATAAACCGAGAGCGCTTATCCAGTTCGGCACGCCGAAATTTGAAGCAAGGGATTCGGCAACAGTGTTGCTTTGAATCATGTTGCCCGTGCCAAAACAAGCGCAAATGCAGAAAATGGAAAAAAGCACACTTAAAAATTTATATTTCGGTCCGAGCCCGCGTTCAATAAAATACATAGCCCCGCCCACATAGTTGCCTTGCGGGGAACGCTGCCTGTAATACATTGCAAGCAAAATTTCAGAAAATTTGGTAGCCATGCCGACAAGGGCGGTCATCCACATCCAAAAAAGCGCGCCGGGACCGCCCAAGAAAATCGCCGTTGCAACCCCTGCGATGTTGCCTGTGCCGATTGTTCCAGAAAGGGCTGTCATCAAAGCGTTGAAAGAAGAGATTTCCCCGTCGCCGCTGCTGCTGCGCCCTTTCCAAATGCCGGCAAAACCTTGCGGCATTTTACGAAATGTGAAAAATTTCAAACCAAGCGTAAGATAAATACCGGTGCCTACCAACAGAACAAGCATGGCAGGTCCCCAAAGAAACCCGCTGAAGCTGTTTAAAAAATCCATAAAAAATTCCATAAAAACCTCCATATTTTTCTAAAGTATTTCATAATTAAAATAAGAAAGTCCATTCTTTTTCCGTCTTTTTTATGGCAAATGACCATAACCAGCTAAAATAATAAGGAATGACGGTAAAGTTTTTATTTTCACATATTTTTGGAAAACCTGACAAAAATAATTCCGCAGCATATTAAAATTTGCAATGCATGCTTTGAAAATTGCAAGTTTCTTAAATTTTCAGCGAAAATTTCCGTTTTTTTAAAAAAATCATCAATAAAAAAAATAAATTATACTATATTTTTTTACGCATCAGAAAAAAAAACAAAACAGCTTCTTGTGAAAAAAATATTATTTATCCCCGACATCGCATGATTTTTTTCGAGCATGCCCTGTCAAAACAACGAGCATACTTTCAAACATCAAAAAAGTATTTTATAGGTCAATAAACCACATAAGCCATGATTAGCCTTTACTCTTTTCTGAAAAAATGCTATCAATCCCCTATGAAAAACAAAAAAAATACCGCTCACGTCCAATTCGACTATGAACGTGAAGAGCGTCTCGGTCTGCCTGAAGCTGTTTTTTGCGAGGGAAAAAACAAAGACATCATACAATCCCTTCTGCTTGAATTTAATGAAAGCACAGGAAAAAGTATTTTATTTACACGCTTGGCGCCTGAAATTTTTTACGGTTTTCCGGAAACCATCCAAAAAAACATCAATTATCATGAACTGTCCCGAACCGCCTTCGCTTTCGCCCTGCCTCCCCATAAAGCCAGCAAGAAAGTAGCCGTTGTTTCCGCGGGAAGCGCAGACGCGAAAACAGCTTGGGAAGCGGCAAGAACCTTGGAATATTTGGGCATTGAACATTCCATGTTTGAAGATTGCGGCGTTGCGGGGCTTTGGCGGATACAAAAAGCTCTCCCGCAAATCCGGGAATACGACATCGTTATCGCCGTCGCAGGCTTGGACGCCGCCCTTGTTTCTGTTTTAGGCGGACTTATTAAAAGCCCTATCCTTGCCGTGCCTACGTCTGTCGGCTACGGCATGGCGAAAAACGGAGAAACGGCCCTGTCCTCCATGCTTGCCAGCTGTTCTTCCGGAATTTCCGTTTTCAATATCGACAACGGTTTCGGAGCCGCCTGCGCGACCGCACGTATTCTGAATATGTTAATAAAAGAGAAATAATATGGAACACTCCCACAAACACTCCCGCGAGCATTCACACCAGCATTCCCATACGGATGAACATACTCATCATGAACACGGGCATACGCACGAATATCAGCATAATACCCATGGCAAAACACAGCAAAAAATCCTCTGCATACGCCCCCAATCGGGCTTGTCAGGGGACATGCTTCTGTGCGGTTTGGCTTCTTTGCTTGAACTCAGCCAAGAACAGCTCAATTCCCACATAAAAACATTAAATTTTCCTCAGCTGGAAGACCGCGTCCGCATAGAAGACCGTTTTGTCAACGGCATACGCGGAAAAAGCGCCCATATAACCTTGGAGCATGAACACGCCCACAGAACACTTGCCGACATCGAAAAAATCATTGAAAAAAGCGGCATGCACGAAAACTCGAAGGATTTAGCCGTAAAAACCTTCACCCTTCTTGCCGAAGCGGAAGGAAACGTGCACGGCAAAGAGGCGGACTCCGTGACCTTTCACGAAGTAGGCGCATTGGACAGCATTTTGGATATTTGTCTTGTCTGCGCCCTTTACACGGAACTTGCTCCCGATAATTTCATCTGCGGTCCCCTGCCTTTGGCGGACGGCACAATCCATTGCATGCACGGGCTTATCCCAAGCCCGGCACCCGCCGTTCTCGCGCTGCTTCAAGGCGCTGCCGTTTGTCCTTTTGCAGGCAAAGGCGAAACCGTGACCCCCACGGCGATAGCCCTTTTAAAAACCCTTGAGGCGCACTTTGAAAACTGGGCGAGCATGCGAATGGAAAAAACCGTTCTTGTTTACGGCGGCAAAATTTTTGAAAACGCCCCCAACGGCAGTATTTTCGCGTTAGGAACAAGCCTGTAAAAAAAATTTAAAAAAACTTTGTATTTACTTGACGATTTTACAAGAATAAACCAAAATAAAACGGTTTATACGCTCCGGAGGCAAAAAGAATGGCTGACTATAAAAAAACATTGAATTTACCGAAAACCTCATATCCCATGAAAGCGGACCTTGTCCACAAAGAACCTGAAATGCTCAAATTCTGGGAACAAAACAATACGTATGAAGTGATGCAGGAAGCGTCAGGCTCCAAGGGCAAGTATGTTTTTCACGACGGTCCTCCCTATGCAAACGGACACATCCATTTAGGAACCGCATTAAATAAGATATTGAAAGACATCATTATCAAATCAAAAAATTTATCCGGTTATAAAACCCCTTATGTTCCCGGCTGGGACTGCCACGGACTGCCCATTGAACGCAATGTGGAAAAAGAACTCGGAGAAAAGAAAGCCCAGATGCCCGAAGCCTCTATCCGCAAAGCCTGCAGAAAATATGCGCAAAAATTCCTCGACATTCAAAGAAAAGAGTTTAAACGCCTCGGTGTTCTCGGAAACTGGGAAAATCCCTATATGTCCATGGACCCGAACTATGAAGCGGTAACTGCGGCGGAACTTGCCAACTTTGCTGAAAACGGCAATTTAAACCGTTCCAAAAAGCCTATTTATTGGTGCAATTCCTGCCAGACCGCCCTTGCGGAAGCTGAAGTCGAATACGATGATCACACTTCCCCCTCTGTTTACGTGCGTTTTCCTTTAGCTGACGAAAAACTAAAGGATATTTTCCCCAATGCGGATACCGCCCGCAGCTATATCGTCATTTGGACAACAACCCCGTGGACATTGCCCGACAACCTCGCCGTCTGCCTGCATCCCGAATTTATCTATGTGCTTGTGCAGGCAGGCAATGACCAATATATTCTGGCAAAAGAACTTCTTGAAAACTGCGCGAAAATTTTCGGCTGGGAAGAGTACACGGTTCTTGCGGAAGCTGAAGGCAAACGTTTTGAAAACCTCAAAGCGTTGCACCCTTTCTATAAACGGGAATCTCTTGTCATTCTCGGGGAACACGTGACATTGGACGCAGGAACCGGCTGTGTGCACACCGCTCCGGGCCACGGACGGGAAGACTATGAAGTCGGCTTGAAATACGGACTTGAAGCTTACTCCCCTCTTGATGACCAAGGACGTTTTCTGCCTGCTGTCGAATTTTTCGCAGACATGATGGTTTTTGACGCAAATCCCCATGTTATCGCCAAACTTGAAGAAGTCGGAAATTTGCTTGCGCAAGCTAAAATTTCCCACTCCTACCCCCATTGCTGGCGCTGCAAAGAGCCTGTCATTTTCCGCGCAACGACCCAATGGTTCATTACCATGGATACCAATAACCTGCGTCAGAAAGCATTAAATGCCATCCGCAGCGATGTGAAATGGATACCGGGCTGGGGCGAAGACAGAATTTACAATATGATAGAACAGCGCCCCGACTGGTGCATTTCCCGCCAAAGAACATGGGGCGTCCCAATTCTTGCGCTGCTTTGCCAAGATTGCGGCGAAGCATGGCAAGATCCCGCATGGATGCGTGAAATCGCAGAACGTTTTGCAAAACACCCCACAGGCTGTGACTATTGGTATGAAGCGCAAGACAGCGAAATCATCCCGAACGGCATAAAATGCCCGCACTGCGGCGGAACGCACTTTAAACGGGAAAAAGATATTCTTGACGTTTGGTTTGATTCCGGCACAAGTTTTGCCGCTGTCATGGAAAAACGCCCTGAAGGCGGCTTTCCCGCCGACCTTTACTTGGAAGGCTCCGACCAGCATCGCGGCTGGTTCCATTCCTCCTTGCTCGCTTCCGTCGGAACCCGCGGCGTCGCCCCGTATAAGAATGTTTTAACCCATGGTTACGTCGTGGACGGCGCCGGCAGAAAAATGTCCAAATCCATCGGCAATGTCGTCGCCCCGCAGGAAGTCATCGACAAGCACGGCGCGGAACTTTTGCGTCTTTGGGTATCCAGTGTCGATTACCGCGAAGACATCCGTTTTTCCGACGAAATCATGAGCCGCCTTGTGGACGCTTACCGCCGCATACGCAACACCATCCGCTATATGCTCGGCAGTATTTTCGACCTCGGCAAAGAGAACATGGTTGCCGCGGGAGAAATGGAAAGCCTTGACAGATTCGCCTTGGATACCGTCATGCAAACGCACAACAAAATCCAAGACGCTTATGAAAACTTTGAATTTCATAAAGTTTACCATGCCCTGCACGGACTTTGCGCGACGGAACTCAGCGCATTCTATTTCGACATCTTAAAGGACAGACTGTATTCTTCCCACCCCGAAAGCAGGGAAAGACGTTCAGCCCAAACCGCCCTTTACCATATCTTAATGATTTTATTGCGTGATATGGCTCCGATTCTCAGCTTTACGGCGGAAGAAAGTTATCGCTACATTCCGGAAGCCCTGAAGCCGGAAGCGAAAACAATTTTTGCGACCCAGGACTTAAATCGCGACGGTTTCACCCTTTCGGAAGAAGCCCGCAAAAACTGGGAACAACTGCTCCTTATCCGCTCCGAAATAACCAAAGCCATCGAGCCCTTGCGTAAATCAGGAGAAATCGGGCATTCCCTCGATACCGCCGTCGAGCTTTATTTGAAAGAAGAACTGCAAAACGCCCTCAAAGCCTGCAATGCGGATTTGCGCGCGATTTGCATTATTTCACAACTGAAAATCGAAGATATTAAAAACGCTCCCGTTGATGCGTTTTTTGCCGATACGGACGGTATCGCCATTACGGTAACGAAAGCCAAGGGTGAAAAATGCGAACGCTGCTGGATTTACTCTGAAGAACTCGGAACCGACGCAAATCATCCGACCCTTTGCCCCCGCTGTACGGAAGTGATGAAAAATCTTGAATAAGAACGGGAAAAATGGTTAAAGATAATAGATATCCCATTCTGATTATTTTTGCTGTTCTTTGGATTATTGCAGACCAAGCCAGCAAAGCCGCCATTGTCCGCAATATTCCCCTTTATGACGGCTTTGCCGTTATTCCGTTCTTTAACATCGTGCACGTCAGGAACTACGGCGCGGCTTTCGGTTTTTTGAATAATCCCGAATCAAGCTGGCAATTTTGGTTCTTTGTTTTCGTAACCATGGCAGCCCTTGGGATTATTCTGCATTTTATGCGTAAAATGCCGTATTCAAAAATTCTCAGCTTCGGCTTCGCCTGCATTCTCGGCGGAGCCGCCGGAAATTTCATCGACAGGGTGCGCTTGCGTTATGTTATTGACTTCATAGACCTTTATTACAAGGAATGGCATTGGCCCGTTTTCAACATCGCCGATATAGCCATTTGCTTCGGAACGTTTCTTGTAGCATACATTTTTTACAAAAGCCCCGATAGGTAGCATATGTTTTTTTCTGATGTTTCCGGTTTCACGTTTTTTCTTTTGATGTTGCCCGCCATACTCAACCTCTGGGCCATATGGCATGCGATGAAACATGAGTTCCCAACTGAAAAGGAACGCGTACTTTGGGTTTTGGCAGGAATTTTCCTCCCGGTTTTAGGAGGAATTTCATATCTTGTTTTCGGAATGAAACGCAGTAAACCTATTAATACCTAAGGAGTTCAATATATGAAAAAATCTTACCTCGCTCTTTTAGTACCTGTGCTGCTCCTTGGCAGCGCCTGCACAGCCGGCAGCAATAATCTTCAATATGCAGTCAACGAGAACACAAGAGCTATCCGCCAGCTTCAGGCGCAAGTTTCCAATGTACAGCCCGCTCAGGCGGACAGTTGGTCACAAATTCAAGCCTTGCACAGGGAAATGGCGGCGCTCCGCGGTTCGCTCGACAACCTGCAAAATAGCACGGCACATTTGGGCGGAACAGCCCAGCTTGGCAATATTATCGCACGCCATGACAGAGCCTTGCGTTTGATTGAAACACAGCTCGCCATGGATTTGCAGCTGGACAGTCCGGCGGACATGCAAAGTCAAACCTCCGTGCCGACTGAAAGCAATAACACGGCGATGATCACGACACCAAGTCCGTCAACCCAAACCCAACAAAACACAGCCGCCGCGCAGCCCAATGCCCCCGCAAAGAACGCAGATACAGCGCAGGCTCTCTATGATAACGGTATCAACAGCTTCAATAGCCGTGATTATCAAAAGGGACTGAACGCGTTTAAAGATTTCACCACTGTTTATCCTGATCATAAACTCGTTTCCAATGCGTGGTTTTGGCAAGGGGAATGTCAATATCAACTGAAAAACTATGCCGGGGCGGCGCTTGCTTACGAAAAAGTCATTTCCCAATTTCCCAACAGCAGCAAGGCTCCTGCCTGTTATTTGAAACAGGCGATGAGTTTTATGGAATTAAAGAAAAACGATGCCGCCAAACAACGCCTCAATGAGCTTATCACCATTTATCCGAAAGCTGCGGAAGCGAAACGGGCACAAACAATTTTAAAAAACCTGTAAGGACGAATTAAGGACTGATCATGGGCTACAACATTCATCTCCGCTTTCCTGAAAATATCAGCACGGAACCTATCGTTTGCAATTTAACCCGAAAATTCGATTTGGATTTCAATATTTCCAAAGCCCAAATTTCCAGCGGCCGCGAAGGCTATCTGATTTTGGAGCTTCTTTGCTCAAGAGAGCAGGCGAACCAAGCAAAAAAATACCTTGAAGAGCAAGGCATTCATGTTTCGGACCTAGCCCAAAGCATTATCCGTGACGAAAAAATATGCATTGAATGCGGAGCCTGCACGGCAATTTGCCCCACCGCCGCTTTATATATGGATAAAAACCGCCATTTGGCGTTTGATGTGGACAAATGCGTCGTCTGCACACGCTGTATAAAACTTTGCCCTGTCAATGCCATTAAAGCCGATATCGGCTCTGTAAACGAATAGGAAAAAACATGAGCGATTTAAAAAAAATGTACAGCCAAATCGTGGCTGATGAATTTCCCGAAACATTAAAAATTTCCTTAGGCGAACATGAAATTTGCTACAAAAAACGCACATGGAATATGGACGGAGAAATTCGGGGGCTTCGTTATGGCGAAAATCCGGACCAACCGGCAGCCCTTTACGCAATGGAAAGCGGAAAGCTTGCGCTGGGCAATAAAAAATGGCGTTCAGCAAAAAGCGGCATTTCTTCAATGCTTACGGAAAAACAAATGATTCAGGCAGGGAAACACCCCGGAAAAACCAATCTTACCGATGTGGACAATGCCGCCAATATCTTGCAATACCTCACAAAAAAACCGGCAGCCACTATTTTAAAGCATAACAACCCTTGCGGAACGGCATGGCAAAGCAGCCTTGAAGAAGCGATGCACAAAGCATTCTGGGCGGACAGAATAGCCGCTTTCGGCGGCGCTGTCGTTGTCAACCGCGCTTTGGACAAAGCGACGGCAGAACTTATTTCTTCCCAATATTTTGAAGTGGTCGCCGCTCCAAGCTTTGAAGAAGGCGCCGTGGATATTTTAAAAGCCCGTAAAAATCTGCGCATTATGGAATTGCCGCAGCTTGGACGCCTTGAAGAATACTGCGGTATTCCTTTTCTCGATATTAAAAGCCTGATGGACGGAGGCTTGATTTTACAGCAATCGTTTGTCAACCGTATCCGCACCGCCCAAGATTTCATTCCCGCAACCGCCATGGATAAAGAAGGCAAATCCTATGCGACCAGAACGGCAAGCCCCGAAGAAGTGGAAGATTTGCTTTTTGCTTGGGCGGTTGAAGCGGGGGTCACTTCCAACTCCGTTATTTTTGTAAAAGACGGAACAACAGTCGGTATCGGCACCGGCGAACAGGACAGAGTCGGCTGTGTGGAACTTACCGTGCATAAAGCCTATACGAAATTTGCCGATTCCATTATTTACCACCGTCACCAAAAATCTCTTTACGAATGGCAGCTCTTAGCCCTGAAGGACAAAAAAGCCAAAGAAGAACTCGACGAGGTAATGGCGGAAACCGCCGAAAAAAAAGGCGGACTCATCGGCACCCGCATGGTTTCTGACGGATTTTTCCCGTTCCGTGACGGAGTCGATACGGCTGCCGCCCAAGGCATAAGCGCCATTGCGCAGCCCGGAGGCTCTTTGCGTGATTTTGAAGTGATTGAAGCCTGCAACGAAAAAAACATCGCCATGCTCTTTACCGGCCAGCGTTCTTTCAAACACTGATAATAAACAGGAAGGCGGTTTCCCGCCTTTTGAACAAGGAAACATATGCCCATCAAAGTCGGATTGCTTGTTGAATTTATGCAGGACAACACCCCCACACTCGGCTGTGTGTTAGATGAGCAGGGAGGAAAAATCCGTTTACTGCTTGCCAACAGGCGTGAAATAAATTTAACGCAATCCCGCCTTTTGCCATGGATTGGTCCAATCATTCAAGCCACAGCCAAAGAGGATATTGTTTCCGGCTTAATCGCGCATAAGGAACTTCGGCAAAAGACCAAAGAAAATATCGACATCGCCGAACTTTGGAAAATGACACAAGGCGAAGTGACGGAAGAAAGTGCGGATTTTTTTGCAGGTCTCATGGAAAACAATATCAATCCCGATATTGTGGCAGGATACGCCCACGCCCTTTTGGAATGCAAAAATTACTTTAAATTCCAAAACCCGCTTTTTGAAGTTTACAGCCAAGAAACAGCCGAAGCGAAACTGCTTGCCGAAAAACAGCAAAAAGAAAAAACAGCGCTTGTTTCCGGAGGGGCTGACTGGTTTAAACACCTTTGGGATTTATATTGCAAACATCAGCATGTCACGGATAAGGACAAGGCGAAAGAACCGCCCGAACCGGTCGCAGCCACGCTGAAAGGGCTTTTGCTCAAGCATATGGCGGAAACGGAAAGCCATGAAGAAAACCTTTTGTGGAAACAAGTTACCAAACAAATTCCCGATGAAACCTATCTCGCCTATTATCTTGCCGTAACATGGAAGCTTGTTCCGGAGCATTATAATTTTTGGCTGAGCAAAATCGATTATGACGAAACCGATAACTTCGCTCTTCCCTTTGCCGATGAGCTCGCCGCAATTCAGGAACTTGCGAAAAAGCTTTCAGAAAAGGAAAATTTCAATCCTTTGCCCTTGCCTCGGGAACAAAGCCGATATAAAAACGCCCTGCACTGTTCTCTGGACAAAAAGCAGGAACTTTGCGGTATTTTTTCTTCAATAGCGCAAAAGGAATTTATCAGTATCGACAGCGCAAGCACAAAAGATATTGACGATGCGTTTTCTTTTGAAGAACATGCGGACCAAACAAAAGAAATCCATATCAGTCTCGCCTGTCCCGCTTTTTTCTGGCAGTTTCAAAGCGATTTTGATAAAATCATTGCAAAACGCTGTACAAGCATTTATCTTCCAGAAAAAAATCTGCACATGCTCCCGGAGGAGCTCTCCACCAATTCCTTTAGTCTGGTTGAAAATCAAATCAAGCCCTCCATGCTGATTAAGGCTGTTTTCAATGCCGAAAACGAACTTATCGACTGCGGCATTTCTTTTTCCCGTGTGCACGTTTGTGATAACCTGCAATATTCTGCCTGCGAAGCCGTGTTGTCTGAAACTATTTCCCAAATAGAAGAAGCAAAGGAAACAGTGCGGCAGTCTTCCTGCCATTATCCTGTGAACGAAGAACGGTATGCTCCCGATGAAAACGCTCTTGCCAAAGCGCGAAAATACGGCGCTCTGCTTGAAAAAGCCTATCTTTTTGCAGAAGCGCATATGCAAAAACGTATTGAAAACGGGGCTGTCATCATCGAACGTGACGAATACGATTTATACCTTGAAGGAACCGGCAGCAAAACGCAGGTTCATCTGGAACCGATGCCACAAAGCCCCAAGGCGCAGCTTATTGTTTCCGAACTCATGGTCATCGCCAATTCCATTGCCGCCGATTTTGCGGTTTCCCATGAAATTCCGTTGTTTTTCAGGACACAGCACATCGGTATTCCAAAAGAAATGGCAGGAATTTGGAAAAAGCCAGAAGAGATAGCCAAAATCGCCCGTCTGCTCAGCCCCGCCCTTACGGAAATCGAGGCGAAACCCCATACTGGCTTGGGATTGAAAGCATACAGTCCTGTCACTTCTCCCCTGCGCCGTTATGCCGATTTGGTGAATCAGGCGCAAATCATGCATTTCACCTTTTTCCAAGAACCTCTTTTCAATAAAGAAGAAATGGAAAACATGCTTATGAATTTCAATATTCATAACGGGCTTGCAAGTCAGGTCCAACGCAGCAGACCCCGTTATTGGCGTTTTGTATTCATACAGCAAGAGGCAAAGCGCCAAGGTGAAAATTGCTCTTTCCATGGCATTATTTCTGATGAAAATGATATGTATGTGACCGTAAGCCTGACGCGTGAACAAATTCTTGTGCGCGCGAAAAGACAGCTTTTCGGGGATAAAGCACTGCTTGGGCAAGAGGTGCTTGTGCGGCTTGGAAAAATCAATCCGCTTCTTTTTGAAGCAAGTATCATGAATGTACAGGAATTGTGATATTCGTATTGAAATGAAGACAATCCGCTAAACGGGCAGATTTTCTCCTGCCCTATATGACAGCGCTTTGCATGTCAAAATACGAATGCGTCCGCCCAATGCATTTTATCCGCAAACCGCTTCCAGCTGAAAATAGTTTGTCTTTGCCTGCATATCCCCAGCTTCCGCAAACAGACCGTACTATTTGGGCGAATACTCTCCTGTATCCATTTCGTTGATTTTACCTATGCGCTTTTATTACTTCCGTTATTTCGGTTTACCGTATCACCCCAATAGGGTCTGCGCAAAAAAACCTGTTTCCGTATTGATATTTTTTAAATTTTCATGGTTATCAACTACCCATGAATACGGATACGTTAACCTTCGACTGTTTTTATCCTGTTTGTCCGCAAAAACACCCGATACTTTTTCCGCGGTATTCTTAATGAAGAAAGCGCCGACTGCCGCCCTTTGGTTTTGACTGACAAAAATACCAAAGAAGAACAATCTCGTATCGAAATTTTTTCATTCCGCCTGCACGCAGCATTTCCGCATGATATTCATAATGCTATGTGATGTTAAAGGGATATAGGAAATTATTATAACGTGTTGCAAAGGAGCGCAGTGGAAGAAAGTTCTTGCTTCAGCTGTCAGCAAACTTGCAAGCTTTACGGACAGCGGCAGCAGAGATAAAAGTTTTTACCCCGCATAAAAAATTCCTCATCTCAAATGGAAATGCTCCGACAGATATTTTTATGCTGAAGCGACAAAAAAAGAGCCATTTATTTGAATACACGGCTCTTTTTATATACGGTTTTACACCGTATTATATCATGTCCACCAATTGCAGGCAAAGCTCCGCTTTGTTCAGACTGTATAAATGAATACCTTTCGCGCCGCTGTCCAAAAGAATGCGGATTTGGTCGACAGCGTATTTCAAACCGAGTTCTTTCACTTTCTCGTTGCCACCTTCGTCATAGGCTTTTTCCAAAGCCAAAAAGAATTTCCCCGGAATATTCGCGCCGCATAAGGAAAGCGTATGCTTAATCGAAGCAAGGCTTTGAATGGGAAGAATGCCCGGAATAATCGGACAATCCGCAATTCCTTCTTTTTTCAGACGTTCCTGCAAATCAAGGTATTCACGGCTATCAAAAAAAAGCTGCGTAATACCGAAATTCGCCCCTTTGCGTATTTTTTCAATTAAAAATTTTCTGTCTTCTGAAAATGTTTTTGATTCCGGGTGCGGAGCAGGATAAGCGGCAACGGCAACATCAAAATCCTTATGCCGCTCTCTTACATACCCGACCAAATCGGAAGCAAATTTAAAATCATGGCTCATGAGCGATTCATCGACAAGCCCTTCCGCATTTTTCGGCTTATCTCCGCGCAGTGCCAAAATATTTTCAATATTCGCATGACGGAGTTCACTTAAATATTCATCAATCTTTGCTTTATCGGAACGTACGCATGTGCAGTGCGCCATACACTCAATGCCGTGATTGTTTTTAATGGCGCTTGCGATTTCAACGGTATTATCTTGCCCCGAACCTCCTGCACCGCAGGTAACAGAAGCAAATAACGGATTGATTGCTTTTATCTTTTCCACAACCTGAAAAAAATCATTCCATTTTTCCTTTTCTTTAGGCGGAAAAAATTCAACGGAAAAAAACGGTTTCTCTTGCTTTTTTATCAATTCTCCAATATGCATAACCTGCTCCTTTCATCATATGCAATATAGTATATAAGGATATCTTGATATTGTCAATTTAAATTAAAAAAAAGCCCTGCCGAAGCAGGACTTTTTAAAATACGGAAGACTATGCCATATGGGCACGTATTTCTTTAGCCTTTGCGATAGCGGCTTTTCTTGCCAAACTCTTAACGAAGCTTATCAGGAGAAGTATCAGCAAAACAGCTTGCGTAAAGAAGAAGAAATACCATTGCAAACGGCGTTCGTTCCCTGCGGGTTTCGCCTTATTCAGCCAACTGTCCGCAATGCTTTTCCGTTCTTCGGGAGTGATTTGTGCAAGAGCCTTGTCCACAATTGAAAACAACTCCGGCAAATCAGTGCGCACGGCAACGCTGTGCCCGAATTCAGACGGAATTTGTCCGACAGTGTGCAGCTGATAAATACCTGCGACCTGAATTTTTTCATTCAGGTTAAATTCATAGTCAATCACGGCATCAGCTTCGCCGTTTGTGACCATCTGCATGGCGCTGATCGTATCGCGCGCCGGAACAAGAACAATATCGGGATAATTTGCGGCGACATAGTCATCCCAGTAATAATTCTTCACAACAGCGAGCTTTTTGCCTTTCAGATCGTCCAAAGTCAGATTGCTCGCGGTATTTGTCCGAGGCACCATGATCATGCCGGGCAAATTCACATACGGTTCGGCAAACGACAAATACTCTTCACGGCGTTCGGTTTTCGCAAGCGCCATAAAAAGGTCAATACGTTTCAATTGGGCAAGTTCTTCAACCGTCGCCCAGTCTTGCTGACGCTGCACAGCAAAATCCATTCCTGTCATGGAAGAAAGCAAACGCAGATAATCACCGCCGATACCGGTGTATTGCCCACGTTCGTTAAAGGTTTCCAAAGGATAGAAGTTCGCGTCAACCCCAACCTGAATCACTTTGTTTTGCGCAAGCCAAGCAAGCTCCTGTTCTGAAAGCTCATCAACAATAGTTTTCTTATTTTCAAGAATACTTTGCACAACATCGGCTTGTTCCTGCTGCAGCGCTTGAGGATAAAAACTTTGCACGCCAAGATAAACTTCGACGCAAAGTATTATCAAACCGAGAATAACTGTACCTAAAACACGCATAGTTTCACCGATTATCCTATTTCAAATCACTTTCTTCAATCATATTGATAAAGGTAGGAACAACATATTTGCTGCCGATAATATTCTTTTCTAAACTCTTGTGCACGGAACCGTAATTAAGCACGAACTGCGCAATGCTTTCCTGCCATGCCTGAACCTTGCTCACGCCATTTTCGCCGGCTGCGAACAATTCTTTTTGTTTAGCCAAATTAAAGAGCTTGAAGACGTTGAAATTCAAATCAAGCATGGTTTCAGAATAATCAAGTCCGAAAACGTCTTTGTAATATGTTTGCATTTCTTTCACGACATCGGCACGGGGAGCGTTCAAAAGCCAATGGATGCCGCGCATATAGATTGCCAGGAAATTTTTTGTGATTTCAGGATACTGTTCCGCATAGGCTTTGTTTACAACAATGAAAATCGGCAAACGCGCGTTGACATCATAAGCCGTGCTTGCCGTCACATAGCCTTTTCCGCTTGCCATGAACGTATATGGAGCCCAAAAAACAGCAGCATCGGCTTTCGCATGTTCAAAGCTCAGCAGTCCGAGCGCTTGGTCGATAAATTTGACATCGACTTCCCTCGGGCTTACGCCAAGAACTTCGAGATATTTAATCAACGTGTAATGGGAGGAACTGAGAGGGGTGACGATGAATGATTTTCTGCGGATATCCACGGCAGAACCGTATACGTTGGGATAAGAGCTTGCCACACCTTTCTTGTTCAAAATAGGGCTTCCGGGGCGAACCATGACAGCATTGGCATCTGATTCGTCATTGGCAAGGGCGATAACGAGCATATTGCCGTCTTTAGCGCCTCTCAAGGTAGGAATGGCGCCAAGACCGCCGATCGCCCAGTTGTTCACAGAAAAATCTTCCAATGCTTCATTGCCGGAACCATAAACAGTCGTAATGATGTTCATGCCTTTTTCTTTATCCCAGCCTTGTTTTTTGGCGAGCCAAACCGGGAAAGATTCCTGTCCTGTGACCCAAGCGGTTTTCACATCGACCAAATTGTCTTTTTGGGCGCTTTTTTTAGCAAATGCAGGCATGGTCAAACCTAAAACACATACAGCGACAACAACTGTTTTCAACCAAAATCTTATTCTCATAATAACCTCTTTTATGTATGAAACTAATTTGAATACGCTTCTTCTTTCGCCCGTTCTTCATCTTCATCGATATCAAACAAAACATGATAGTCAGACTTGCCGAAAAGCAAATAACGCAAACGGGAATGAGGAGTTGCAGAAAGTTCGGCATGCTTCGTGGAATAAAACAGGCCGCCCAAAATAACCCATGAGAAAAGGCAGCACCAGGAAGGAATGCCGATACTTGCGGGAGAACTTGGATAAATAAGCAAAATAAAACAGATAATGGAAGTCATGCAGCCAATGACCGCTAAGATTTTACCTACGGCAGCCCGGGCTATTTCCGGATGCTGTTCCAAATACTTATATGCGCACATACAGGTGAAAAGATAAGCGAGCGCCGTACCGATGGCGGACATATCAACAATCCAAAGCAAAGCTTCCCTGCCGAACCAAGGGCAAATAAGCGTGAAAATCAAGATAAAGAGAGTGCTTTTCCATGGAGTGCCGTAACACGGATGAAGTTCCGCAAACCAATCGGGCAGGAATTTGCTTCGTCCCATACTGAACAGCAAACGCGTGCTTGCCATGAAAAATCCGTTCATGCCGGACAAAATGGCGGCAAGCACAGGAATACAAAGGGCAATTCCGCCGAAACGTCCGAAAACTTGGTCCGCAATCCAGCCTGCGTCCCATGCGAATTTACGCGCCAGCAGTTCCGGATAAGGCATATATCCCGCAACGGCAAGCACCATGGCGGAATATAAAACGGCACCCACGACAATGGAAATTATCATAAGGTCACGAGCTTTATGAGGAGAAAAATTAAATTCTTCGGCGGTCTGCGGAATGGTGTCAAACCCGACAAAAAGCCAAGGAGTCAGGGCAAGAACCATTAATATGCTTGCAAAAACGCCGCGGTTTTCATTGAAAAACGGTTTCAAGTTGTCGAAACTTGCTGTCTCGGATATGGCAGTTCCGCCGGCAAGCACCAAAATACCAAGTGTCAAAGCAATGGCTAAAAATACCTGCACTGCGGAAGCCGCACTTACGCCTTTATAGTTCATATACCCCAAAAGGAGCAAAATTGCGGAAACGAAGCCGACTTCGCCCGCATTGACTTCCCAATCGGCAATGGAATACAAGTGTCCCACATCAAGTACGCCGGGCAGCAAATACCGGGTAAGCAAGATAAGTGCGGTCGCATTCGCAGCAATAACACATACATAGCTTAAAACTAACGCCCACCCGCAAATAAATGCGCCTTTGGAGCCAAAACCGGCATACGCATAGGCAAAAGCGCCGCCGGCGACAGGATAAGGACGAATCAGCACACTATAATTCAGTGCGACAATACATTGGAATACAGCCCCAATCAAAAAGCCGAGAACAGCTCCGAACGGACCCGCTTCAGGCAAGAATCGAATACCAGGAAGAACAAAACACCCCCAGCCGACAATGGCACCAAGAGCCAAAGCCGTCACTTCCAGCGGGCTGAGGTTTTTCTCAAGCTGGGTTCTTATCTCCCCATGACATTGGTTATCTTTCATTAAAATCCTCCAACTCAAAACCAAATCAACACTACAAGCGCAATTATGCACTTATTATTGAATTTATTCTTAATTGCTGTTTAACAAAAAACTCTCCTTATAAGAAATTTGTTAAAATTAAAAATAAATGCCAATAACGGATTTATTGTAGATAATAATTATTTTTTCGTCAAGCCGCACTTTCTAAAAAAAATGGCTGCTTATCATGTCTATTCAGCTAGTTAGCATAAAAATATCTTTTATTCTTTTTTTCACAAAAAATTCAGCCGTCAAAACCGGATTTCTCTTTCATGCGTTTTTTTTTGCAGGGAATCACTCCCATAATCCATATGCTGCAACCGGTTTTATTCCCTATCAATCACCTGCTATATTCTTCACGATCCACCGGCGTCACATTCCTATTTTTCTCTGTTTTTAACCCATTAAAATATATGATGTATGCATTTATTCCTGCCGGCGCGGACAATCCTGTTTTTCACTTTTTCCGCATATTGTCTATTGCGTCCTTTTTGTGTATCTTCAATAAAAAAATACGAAAAAAGAAAAAGATGAAAACAGCGCACGAACAAAACTGGTACGTTTATTTGGCGGAATGCAGTGACAAGAGCCTTTATTGCGGTATCACCGCAAATCTCATCAGACGATTCCAGCAGCATAACGGCATAAGAAAGGGCGGTGCGAAATATACGCAAAGCCGCCGCCCCGTCACTCTTCTTGCCTATCAAGGACTCATGCAAAAATCCCAGGCATTGAAACTTGAAATAACCATAAAAAATCTTCCTAAAAATCAAAAGCTGGCTTTTCTGCAAAATTTGCACGGGGTTTTATAAATGGCACAAAAACATAGGCTTCAAATCATTCTCGCACCGGTTTTGCTTCCTTTTTCATGGCTATTCGCCGTTATTTCCCGCATGCGTTTTTTTCTTTACAAACACGGCATTCTCAAGACCTATACCCCGAAAATTCCCTGTATCTGCGTCGGCAACATTTCTTGGGGAGGAACAGGCAAAAGTCCGCTCATCGATTATCTGCTGAAACGTTTCCATAAGGAACATATCGACTGTGCGGTGCTGAGCCGCGGTTACGGCGTCAAACTTCCGCATTACCCTTTTGTGCTTGACAAAAATTCCGTTATGAACGATAGTCGGCTTCCCGATGAACCGTGCATGCTTTTTAATAAAAATCCTTTCACGACTATCATTATCAACCCGAAGCGTGCAGAAAGCGCCTTGTATGCTGAAAAAAACCTGCCCCATATCCAAGCCCTGCTCATGGATGACGGATTTCAGCATTTTGCCCTGAACCGTACAGAAAATTTTGTTCTGCTTGATAAAGACGACCTCACCCCGAAAGCGGAGTATGCAAAATCCAACTGGAACACTCTTATCCCTCTCGGCTCATGGCGGGAACCCGAACAAGCCCTGCACAGAGCAAGCGCATTCTTTCTGAAATGCCCGCCCTCCGCATGGAAACAAATCAAACAGCATTGCCTTGTCAAGCTTGCTCCTTACCATAAACCGCTTTTTGTATTCAACCTTAATATCGAACGTTTGGAACCGCTCTTTCATAAAGAAATAAAACCGATCAGGCAGTACGCCCTCATCGCCGGCATCGGCAATCCTTACCAATTTCAGGAAAGTGTACAAAATTTCTTAGGACAGGCCTGTGCGAAAAGCATATTTTTAACCGACCATGCCGACATGGAAAAACATGCCGCAAAACTTTTAGCCCTTGATATGCCTGTCATCTGCACGGAAAAAGACGCTGTAAAACTAAAACGGCATCCGGAATTGGCACGAAAAGAAATATATTGCACTGCAACAGCCGTACAATTCCATGCTTGCGCGTTCACACCCCATACTTTTGAAACGTGGTTCGCCGAAAATATTTTAACACATTTTAACAATGGAAATTAATTGAGATTTATTATGAAAAAAACATCAAAAAAGAGAAAGACATACTTTGGACAAGATCCGGAAAAGGAACATTCAAAAAACAAAAAACAATCCGAATTTTCCTCCGAACTCATTTATTCCATTCTGGAAAAAACTCCCCACCCGCTTAGGCTTGACGATATTTTACGGCGCGCGGAAGTAAGCCGTCGCTCCAAGAAAGAAGTCCTTTCCCTGCTGCACGAACTTGTGGAAAAGGGAAAAATTACCCGTCAAAGAGGCGGGACATACAGCGTCAGCGCCAGCCTCAGCCATTTAAAGGGGCGGTTGGCGGTGCAGCGTTCCGGAGCGGCTTTCGTCACTGTCAGCAAAGAAGAATTTCCACAAATCAAAGAAGATATTTATATTCCGGAGCACAACCTCGGCGACGCATGGAACGGCGATATTGTTGAAGTCATTCTTATGCCCCGCCCGAAAGCGAACGCGCACGGAATTTTCAATAAAAGACGCGAGGGAAAAGTCACCCGAATTTTGGAAAGGACCCATACGGCACTGACGGTCCGCCTTGAAGAAGACGCGAATAAGCAGCAATTGAAACACATCAAACATCTTGCCGAACATGCGTATCTTGCAAAACCGACGGACAGCCGTTTCAATTTTACCGTGCTCATTCCCCTTACGGAAAAGTTTTTGCAGGAAATCACGGCAGAGAACAATCAAATCCTCAAAAACGGCGACCTGTTGGAAGTCCGCATTGAAAACCGCTTGCCCTCCAGTCTTGATACGCCCCTTTGGCTTGCTTTTCCGCAGAAGTTCCTCGGCGGACAAAACAAAGTTTCCGTACAGGAAAGCATTACCAAAATCAGCAACAATATCCCTACGGAATTTCCTGACGACGTTCTTAACGAGGCGGAAAACATCGCTCTTGCCGAAGGCTTTTTAAAAACGGAACAAGAACGGCGAACACTCCGTATTCCTTTGGAAGAGGGAGATACGGATTTAAGGGATATTTGTCTTGTCACCATTGACGGAGAAGATTCCCGCGATTTTGACGACGCTGTTTTTGTTGAAAAAACGGACCAAGGTTATAATCTTATTGTCGCCATTGCCGATGTGTCGCGCTACGTCACCCCCTATTCCAAGCTTGACAAGGAAGCCAAACACCGCGGCAATTCTTATTATTTTCCTCATTCTGTCGAACCGATGCTCCCGGAAACGCTTTCAAACGGACTGTGCAGTTTACGCCCCGACGAAGAACACAGGGTCATGTTCGCAAAAATCAGCTTTGGCGTCCGCGGGCAAATCAAAAATACGGAATTCGGACAAGGCGTCATGAAATCCAAGGCTCGCCTTACATACAATGCCGTGCAGGAATTATACGACGCCGGAAGAAATAACGCTTTAGTCCCCGCCATTGCGGAGGAAGTCGGCGCCATGCTGTTTGAGGCGAAGGAACTGGCTGAAATTCTTATCAAAAAACGTCATAAAGCAGGTTCGCTCAATTTGGAAATTCCGGAACAACAATGCGTTATCGAAAATGATACCATGATCGCCCTTGAAAAGCGCCCTCATTTTTTCGCCCATGAGCTTATTGAAGCGTTCATGGTCAGCGCCAATGAAGCTGTCGCCGAATTTCTGCACAAGAAAAAGGCTGCTTGCCTCTACCGTGTCCACCCCGCTCCTGCGCCTGAACGCATGCAAAATCTTTCCGTTATTTTCGGACAAACAAGCTTGGCAGAAATCCTGCCTGCCGAAACACCCGACAAAATAGGCGAAAGCGCATGGCTCAGCCAAATTCTGAACAGTTTGAGCTCCATAAGAAAAATTGCGGAAAAAAATACGAACGGACATAATGCGGAACTTGAAAATCCCAAACAAAACGTTACGGACGATACCGATGAACATACCCACCTTGCAAGCATTGCGAAAAATAATTATCTCGCCCACCGCATGATTTTGCGGGCAATGATGCAGGCGCGTTACAGTCCGTTTTTGGACATTCATTTCGGGCTCGCCTCAAAATGTTACTGCCACTTCACCTCGCCCATACGCAGGTATGCGGACCTTATGGTCCATAGGAGCCTCAAAGCGGAACTCGGACTTTTCGACAAAAACCATTCCATTTTCAATCCGGAATACCTTGAAAATATTGCGGATAGTTGCAACGAGCAGGAACGCACCGCCCAAACGGCTGAACGTGAGGTATTCCGCAGGCTTTCTTGTTTGATGCTGGAAAAATCCATCGGAAAAACCTTTAAAGCCGTTATCAGCGGATTGAGCAATTTCGGCGTGTTTGCAGAAATGCGGGAAAACATGGCTGAAGGCATGATACGCATGGAAAAACTGGGCGACGACTATTTTGTTTATGACGAAACCAAACAAATCCTTTACGGAGAACGCACAGGGGCCGAATACAGGCTTGGCGACGAAATAGACGTGCAAATCGAATTTGTGGACATCACCCGCCTTGAAATTGATTTAATCCTTATGGGCGTGACTCCTCGCAAAGCAAAAGGCAGAAGCACCCTTTTCCGCAACAATAAAAATGAAAATAAAAATCGGCAAGCAAAAAAGTATAAATCAGAAAAATATCAATCAAAAAAAACAAAATCACAGCGCGCTACAAATGAAAAAAATGCCAAAAACTCCAAACAAAACCCAAAGGAAAAACACTCCAAGCAAAAGCGCAAAAAATAATTCGGATTGCAAAAAGCATGCAGGGTATTTTCCCGCATGCTTTTCTATAAAAATATGAATGAGATGTTCTTACTAATAGCCAATAACTGCTTGTTAACTTCTGTTTTTTTTTACTTGATGACGTATACTTTTTGCAATTTTTTTAGTATTGAAAAAAGCTCGTCAAATCTATCAGCTAAACTTCTTTTGCTCACATCTTCATATTCTAAAACTAAAACACGCTTTGCTGTCGAGCCTATTGTTTTCTCTCTATACTCATAAATTTTTTCTTTTATTTCTTCTTTTTTATTTTCATCGCATTGTTCAAGATTAAAATAAAGTTTTAATGAATACCTGTTCTCATGCTCAACAGTTTTCAATATAATGTAACTTCCCCAATATATATCTTGTTCTTCCGCAAAATCATACGTATCTCTATGCGTAAATTCAATCGTATTTTTTGTAATATTATACTTAACCGTATTCTTATATCTTATTGAATTGCATACATCATTTGCCAGAGTTATATTATGGTAAAACTTATTATGCGAAATAAGCCAATCAAATATCCATTGGTATTTTTTATAAACTTTAAATAATTCAAGGTTAAATGAACTTTTGCTAAAAATAAAATTCGTTACCTTTTCCTGCCTGATCTGTTCCACTTCATCAATCAACTCATGATGGTTTAAGCATAACTCGTCAATATCATCAGAAAGATCATGCGCTTCAATCATTGCGCGAAATTCCGACAAAACCGGCTTTGCTTCTTTAGCGACTGATTGAATATTCTCATTTAAAAAGTCAAGTATCCAATCGTAATTTAGAGCTATCCAATCAGAATTTATAGTATTTTCTTCACCACTCTCAGCATAATTCACGTCTAAATACACAAAATATGAAGAAACCTGTTTTTTCTTTCTCGCATCTTCAAAATATTTTTTATAGCAATTTAATTGATTATTATGTTCTTTACAGCCAAACTTATTTTCAATAACAATACATAGCTCATCAGTTGTAATAAGAATATCTAGTCGCCTATTTTGGTTGTTGTGCCGAATAGGATATTCACATACAATAATAGCTTTATTTAAGGCATTAACGCTTAGTCTTAATTTTGCTTTTTTATTTAACTGTTTTATAAAAGCTTTTGAAAATTTATTTCCTAATTCATGCGTCTCTTCTGAATCAAGCAGCCACGCTATTATTTTAGAAATTCCAACTTCATTGCAACTTAAAAAATTACTCAGATTGTTTTGGGTAACACGGGCTATACTTTCATCTTCTTTAAATTTTTTTATAAGATTATTTATATTCATAAACACTTCTTTATATTTTTATTCAACTTATTTATCTTCTTATCAATAAAAAGTCAATAATATATCCGTTCGTTCAATAATCAGTCTGACTATATTTTTTCATCATAACGTTCAATATTTTTCCATTACATCAAGCTATCAAGCGATTACTTTTTAAAGTTATGCCAAAAGGTTAAGTAACATCAAACAAATAAGGATGACCTTTTCAACATCAATATCAATATTGATGTTGAAAACCCCATCTACTGTAACAACTCTATCAAAATATCTCCTTTTCTCAAAAAAAAAAAAAAAAACATTTGACAAAGCATGCAATATCACATAAAAGACTTTTCACGGCATACGTCCTCATCGTCTAGCCGGCCCAGGACAGCGGCCTTTCACGCCGTCAACAGGGGTTCAAATCCCCTTGAGGACGCCAAAAATTTGAAGGAGTTAGAGAAAATTCTAAGTCCTTTTTGTTTATCTTCCCCACACTATTCCCCACAAAAAATTTATATCCTCAATCAAAAAAATTGTTCTGCATCGTTCAAGCAATTCTGTAATCAATATTTTCTGCACTGTCGGTGCAACGCAATATTTCTTAATTACCTATTCTCTCCTCCCTGCATAAAGTTAACTTGACATAGTCATATAAGTGTACTACATGTAATACACTTATAATACACAGCAACACAATAATGCTTACCGGAGTAAAGCATGAACAGCGGATTCAAAACCAACCAAGAAAGAAAAGCATATTCCACATCATTAAGGCTGACACCCGAACTGCACGCCCGTTTGGAACGGCTTGCGGAACGCACCGACCGCAGCAAAACATTTTATATCCAAGAAGCAATACGCCTGCACCTTGAAGAACTGGAAAAAATCTATCTTACGGAACAGGAACAAATCGAACAAAACAAAACCGTCCTAAAGAAATAAGCGAGGAGAACATGAAACAACTTATTGTCAATATTGAAACAGAAGTATTGGAACGATTAAAACAGGTTGCAGAGTGCAGAAAAATCCCCGTAAAAGAAGTCATTATCGAGGCCATAGAGGAACATTTGGAAGAAACCGAAAAACTTTACTGCCTGAACAGTGATTTTTGCACGCCAAAGAAAATTGAATGTACGGACGAAGAACCGCCCATGACCTTAGAATATTATAAAAACTATTATTAAAAGAGGTGTAAAATGATACGCATCAAAATTCAGCTGCCCAACGAATTGTACGACAAAATTATTTATTTTGAAAAAGAATACTATACACCCCGTTTTGAAATCATCAGAAGGGCTCTCAGAGATTATACGGACAATTTTCCCTTTGAATGCTATGAAGAAGAGGAAGATTTATAAGACTATCATTTGTTAAAGTTTTCTGAACTTAGCGTTAGATATAAACATGATAAATAAAGCAATGCCAGTAAAAAATATCTTTCAAATTAGCATTGCTTTATTTATAATTTATAATAGGATAAAATGTAATACCCCATTAATCAAATAACTTAAAAAAAAATTTTTTATTTGTGTGCTTTTTGATAAATCTAATTTGAGTTTTTTCAGCCTAAAGTCATATGAAACTATTATTAATCATGTATATTAATTTATTAAATTATCTTTGATTCTACGTTAGAAAAGCTTTCCCATCCTTCAAGCACAAACATTATTCTTTCATTATTCTCATCATTCGTTTGTTCTAAACTTGATGTTCTAACCGTAATATATGAATTCATGAATACTATAAAATAATTTAATTAATTATAGAGAAATATTTATTAGTATTGCGTATATTGTTATTGTGTCCATAAAAGTCCATTAATGTCCTATATTTTCCCTTATTTTATTGACATCGGAAGATTCGTATATTAAAATATAAAATAACGAAGAATAGAGTGGGGAAATTAACTTATGGATACGAAACTGTTAACTGTTTCTCAAACAGCTCAATATTTACAGCTTTCTGAAAAAACTATACGCCGTATGATTGGAAATGGTAGTTTACCTGCGTCAAAACTTGGTAACCGTACTTGGCGGATTCGTGCATGTGACATTGACGAATATGTGTCTAATTCTTGTCAAAAGCCCCCTATATACAATAAACAACCTTTCCCAGAATTAGAACTAAATCCTCCGAAAAATCCTCGTCTAATTTCTCTATTTTCAGGTTGCGGTGGTATGGATTTAGGTTTTAAAAAAGCAGGATTTGACATTGTATTTGCAAATGATTTTGACGCTGATGCACAAGCAATTTATTCACTGAATATAGGTTATATAGATAAACGTGATATACTATCGATTGGAGAAGATGAAATTCCAGATGGTGATATTTTAACTGCTGGTTTTCCATGTCAGCCTTTTTCTAATGCTGGTAACCGGAAAGGTGTTCATGATTCTCGGGGCATGTTGTACAAAGAATGTTTGCGCATAATTCAAAAAAAGAAGCCCAAAGTAATTATCTTTGAAAATGTAAAAGGGTTGCTCTCGACTAAATATGTTGATGGACGCAATTTGGCAGAAGTTATTGTAGAAGATTTATCCAATATGAACGGTATAGGGTATAATGTTGTTTATCAGCTTGTAAATGCATCAGATTATGGAGTTCCCCAAAATAGGCAAAGAGTTTTATTTGTAGGTATCCGAAAAGATTTAGGCATTACATTTCAGTTTCCCAAAAAACAAACGAAAGAAAAACTGGCGTTACGTAATATTTTAGATATTCCATCGAAAGTAGCTAACAATGTGGATTGGACACTCTCACCGCAGGCATTGGACATGGTTAGATTTATTCCTGAAGGAGGTTCATGGAAGGATGTTCCGTATGAACATTTAGCTCCTCGCTTTCAAAAAATTCGAGATAACATGAAAAAATACCATTCACCCAACTTTTACCGGCGTTTTTCAAGGGATGAAATCTGTGGAACTATGACGGCATCTGCTCAACCAGAGAACTGCGGCATTATACATCCTACTGAAAATAGAAGATTTACAGTACGAGAAGTTGCTCGTATCCAGACTTTTCCTGATGATTTTAACTTTTTAACAGATACAGCACGAAATATTACCGCAATGTATAAAGTTATAGGAAATGCGGTGCCTGTTATGCTGGCATATAATATTGCTTCTACAATAATGGAGCAAGTATTTAAGAAAGCCATAAATAAAATGTAAGGAACAAGAAAATGAATACAGATAAAGCATACCTATTAGGATTAATCATAGGTGGGGGAATATTCGGAAATGCCGAAGATATTTTTAGTATTCGTTTGCCATATAAAAAATGGGGGTCATACCTTGAAAATCCACAGCGTGCTGGAGATATTGCTGGAGATATTTTACGCAAAGTGGGGCAAATGTTTCGAGCAGTTTATGACCTTTCAGTGCAATATGAAACAACTCCTGGAGGTACTTGGACTATTCTTTGCGAAGGTGATACAACAGCGGTAAAAAATGATCTTACACATTATGGCATTACATGTGAAGGAGAACTTCGAGGAAACGCTAATATTGGTCAAGTGATATTAGAATTAGTTGATGATAATCTTAAGCGCCGCTTTATTGCAGGGTTGGCAGATACAATCGGAAGCATGGCAAAATCTCAACGTCGTTTTACTGATGAACACCAAATTATTTCTTTTGAAATTAAAGGCTACAACTTTAATTTTGTTTGTGATTTATGTCGGCTGTTATATAGCATAAATTGTATTCCTGACCAAGTGAACTGGAATCATCCCAATATCCATTGCACGAGTGATTCATACTATACCCAATGGAATAAGGGCTTTAAACTGCGAATTTTATTGGATCAATATGCTCAGTTCGGAGCATTTGCGTTTAGAACCAAAGCAGAAACATCAAATGAAAATCGTAGATTACAGAGAAAAACTCATATTGCGGAAAAATGTGAGATGAGGGATATGCACTTCACTTCATCAACAGTGCATCCAGCTGAAAATGATGCTCGTTTGCCAGAAGTCATTAGAGGGGGACATTACATTCATTTCAGACATTTTTGTACGGTAATGGGCTGCGAACACGCCCCATACTGTAAAATTAGAGAGCAGTTTAAGTATATTGGAGAATTGATTAATCCATTTCCAATTTTACATAAGGATAACTACATTCAGATTGAGGAGCTTATTCAAGCAGATCCTCTGTTATCAAAACGAAAGTACACTTCTTTTAATATAAATATTAGAACCTTAATAGATCAGTATAAGAAAGATAAGACTGCTTTGTTGTATGGCATGACTGCCAATACTGGTTATCCAATAGCTGAAATTCTTCAAGCGATAGCTTATGTCATTGCAAACAATGATGAACTTTCTGGCAAGCGTCCAAAGGGGTATCTGCAAATTGTTGAACGCCATTCACAAAATGATGTAAATTCATTAGTTGAAATAAGAAAGCCTGATCTACTCACACCGTTGGTTATTGTGGGGAATGGCCGTGGAGCTTTAATTGGAGCTCGAAATCCTAATGTTTACAAACGATTAGTAACAAATTCACCAGACAATGAATACAAATTACTTGTTCGCCAAATTACCGAGGAGGACTTACGAAATGCCCGGTAAACGTAATAGAAACGAAGTTTCATATTATCCAGAAATTCAAACTTTTATTGAGGTACAGCTTAAAAGTAATTTCAGAACAAAACGCCATAAAGAGCTTAATGTCTTTTGGGGGATTGGAGAATTAAAAACTAATCTTTTAAAAATTATTTCTGAACATCCAGATATATGTACCTGCGTTCAAAATTTTGCAAATCGAGTTCCTCCACTAAATCTTGATATTTTTGCTTTAATTACTGATGAAACGCAATTTGAAATTTTAATTCTAGAAATTAAACTAATGAATAGTGCAGGGCTAAAAGAATGGTCGCAACTTGTTGGATACTGCTTAGTTTCAGGAGCAAAATATGGGCTTCTGGTCAATATTGATAATGGGGCAAGTCCACGATTAGCTCATATTCTTTCTACAGAAGCACATATTTCTAATATTCAAACCATTGTCAATGGTAAGCATCAAGAACATTGTCTCGGTTTTATGCAGTGGGATAGTTTAACACAGAACTTTGAATATAGTAATTTGGGTCTAATCAGGTCGTTATCTGAACTAAGCAATCATTTAGCAGATGAATTCTCAACTTAAAAATATAAAAATAATATCCAAAGCAAAAGCAATCAACCATAAAAAGTTGATCGCTTTTATTTTATCCATTATTTCAAAAAAAGCTAAAAACTATGTTAAGAGCTGTCTCTAAATAACATCTGAACATATTTTTAATATATATTTAACTTTATTTATGAGCAGACATGATATTTCTGATAAAAAATGGGCTGTAATAGATCCTATGCTAGCAAAAATAACAGCGAAACAAGAGGCCACAAACGCAAGGATAACCGATTATTATTCAATGGTATCCTATGGATATTAAAAACCGGTGCATCTTGTGGGAGTTACCGTCTGAATTTGATTCTTGGAAAACAGTTCATAAACGTTTTCTTCAATGGCAAAACTGGAAATTTGGGATGATATCCTGAAAATGCTCTCCATAAATACTGACTGTGAAGCAATTATCATTGACGTGTCATTTATCAAATTGCATCAACATGAGTATGGTGAAAAAAGAGGGCACTTCAAACAATCTATTGGACAAAACAAGAGACATCCCCTAGGATATCTCATATTTAATATAAATAAACAGGCTTAACATTAACGTCTAGGCCTGTTTATTTCCATCTTATTTAAAATAAAAAAATTCTTTTCTATATATTCTGCCGTATTTTATATAGCTGTACAAATATGGATCAATTCTTGTTCTGCAGAAACAATACTTTTAGAAAATTTTTCTGAAAAACAGGTAAGATTACAATAAATAAATTGAGTATAATAAAAATTTCGTATAATAAAAGAAATAAATTGATAAGGAGAAAGAGCTGAAGAAACGGGTATTCGACAATTTTTATATTGTCCCAATGTTAAATGTGACTTAGGATGTTCTACTGGTATAAATGACTCACTAGAATCAAAATCAAATCTTAATGGAACAATAACTGTTCTTTTATCATAAATTTCTAGATACAATTCATCTTCCATATAAAGTTCAGGCTCATTTTGAAAATGTTCTAAATTAGGTGCAGGGAAAAAAGATAAACGATGTGTAACAACTTGATTATCTTGAAATCTATATAATAAAGAAATCAAAGCCCCATCTATCATTTTTAAATTATAATTTTTTGTCTTATAAAGTTCATTATACATTTCACTATAAGAAATGTTTTTTAAACAAATTGAATTATCTTGACTAGTATTAATCCCTATTGATGATTCACCTCTTTTATCACCTTTTTTTGATGGATAATTTTGATCATCACATAATCCAGCTTCAATTATATCTGATGTTAGCTTTAGAATTTGTTTATATACCTCATCAATACCTAACATAAACCTATCCCTTTATCTATTTAAAAGTTGCCATAATCGTTCTAATTGCTCTGCATCAAAATCCTCTGGCAGTAATGTCTTATCTTCCAATCCTTTAATCAATTTATCAATATCATTTTGACTTTTTTCTATTTTTTCTCTTTCAGCATCTGTCATATCACGATTAATAATATTTATGCGTTCTAGCTCTAATCTCGTAGGATAGTCAAACTCTAACTTATAATCATGATCCTTTACTCGTTTATATTCAGAAATTAATCCCTTCATACTATCACCAACACCTAACACTCTGACCCATGCCTTACTGCGAGTTATTGCAGTAAATAATTGATTACGAATTTTAGCTAAACCATAATGTGAATCAAAACAATGTTCAGCATTTATAATATAAACCATTGCAGCCTCATTTCCTTTAGCTCGATAAATTCCAGTAAAAGCAATTGAATCTCGGTTTTCAGTAAAAAAAACATCAGGAGCTGTATCTACTCCTGCTGTATGCGTTTGAATCTCTGACTGAAATAAAAGAGAACGAATAGGTGCAACAGCTTGTTTGGTTGTTAATGGATCAGGATTAATGACAATTATATCATCAGGCCGTAATTCATCCTCTTTTAAATTCTTTTTAATTTCTCTCACAACCCATTCATTCTGTTCTTCTTTAGAATCAAAACTTTTAAATACTATCAAATCATCAATAGAAGAATGCTCTTCTAAAAATTCAGGGCTGCTTTGCTTAGTCCGTGCTAAAATAACATGATTACCATCAGATAATTCCCCATTCTCTACCCTATAACCAACATCCTCCCACAAACTACTTTGCTCAAACATTTGCACAAGTCCTATTTGCCCCTTATTCGTAGGCTGACGATAAATTCCAAACCCCAGAGCATGAGCTGTTACCAAAACTGGACGCGAATTTCGATAACATTTTTCCAAAATAATATCTTGCTGAGGTTGCCCTTTTTCAGATATTTTAAATTTGACCCTTGGAGTACCATCCTTTAATCTTCCAAAAATTTCTTCAGGTGATGGCAATGATTGCAAACGTAAATTTTGAAGTTCATCATATGCATAAACAAGTCTTTTAGGCTCTTTAAGCATTTCATAACAAAGCCGTAAAAAAGCAGGAGAAAAATCTTGAGCTTCATCAACAAGAATAACATCATATTCTTCAATATTCTTTTTCATATTACCCAAAGCTTCCTCACAAACTCTCCCAAAAGGATCGTTGGCACCAAACTTTCTACGTGCACCCATAAAATCATAGTATTCTATATTATTTTTTAAACAAAAATTATAATAAATTCCGTTTTTTTCTCCACCGCCAGGAGCTCCCCAGGCATGAATAATTTGAAGATTATCCCAATCTGGCTCATCGTTCGTTTGTTCTATATAAAAGGTATTTATTAATTGACGAAACTGCCCCTTTAAAGAACGCGTATTAAATGTAACAGCAATTTTCCATTCTGGATGTTGAGCATGTAAATAGGCTGCTTTTAAAGCTAGAACAATAGTTTTACCTGATCCAGCTAATCCTCGTATTCGCTGAACTCCTTCCACTGTTTCTATAACAGCCCGACTTTGTTGATTATCCAAATTAGCAATAGAATCTTCTAAGCTTCTTAATTTTGCTCCTTTAGATGAAACTTTATTAACCTCTCTCCGTTTTTTTCCTTTTCGAATTGTTGAAATCGCCTGTAAAACTGAAACAAGTTTTTCATAATAAATATTATCATTCCATTGAAAATTTTTAATACAATTTTCAAGTTCACTATTATTTATACAAAAAGGATAGTCTTCATCATTATAGGAGTTTTTTGATAAAGCAGGTGCATATGTAATAACATTTATCTCAACACAAAGCTTTCTTTTTTGCATTAATTCTTTATGTCCTTTCAGCTTTGCTTCCATTTTATTAACATAATCATCTTGTATTTCCTGATAATCATCTACTGCTTTTCCTTCTACAAGACTAAAAATAACTAATCCATGATTTGGTGACACCCATAAACAATCAATTGGAAATGCTCCTTCTACAGTACCAATAATTGGATATCCAATATAAAGATATCCTTCAAGCTCAGAATGTTGCTGAAAAAAATTTTTTAACTCTTCACTAGAAACTGGCTTATTTGTTGTTCCTGTAATTATTGTTACCATATCCGAATCCTTTTATTTAATAATTTTTATCTATTTCTCAATATCTACTTGTATTATAAAGCAAAATTTTTAAACAAACACCATTTTCATCTTTTTATTTTTTATAACTTTCCACAACTATATTCTATTAACTTATTTACTTTCATATTTAATTTATAATGGTTCAATATTATTTTTGCAAGATTTTAATACATTATATCCTAATTTACCTTATATTACTCCTTTTCATATTTAATAACAAACTAATAGACAAGAATTTCAACTCTTATATACATTAATCATTTGTTAACAACAAATTAATATAAAAAATACAATCTCTTTAATATAATCTACCCCACAACCGTATACGCCGTGCTTCTGCCGCCTTTGGAGAGGGGGGACAGGATGTTTTTAGCCAAAAGGTCTTCTATATCGCGGAATGCGGTTGCACGGGAGCATTTTGTCATGCCGCAGTATTTTTGCGTTGTCAGTCCACCTTCAAAGCCGTCCTTGCCTGCGTCCAAAAGGCGGTTAATGACTTTTCGCTGTCTTTCGTTTAAATCCGTATCCCTGTGCTTTTTCCAAAACTCCGCCTTTGCCAAGATATTTTCAATAATAAGGCAGGCGGAAGTAATTGAACGCTCCAGACAGCCGATAAACCACACAAGCCACTCGGTGCAGTCCCCGTCCCCTTTCTGCGTCTTTTCCAAAATATCATAATAGGCATTGCGTTCTCTCATAATCTGGGCTGAAACGCTGTAAAAACGCTTTGCCATGTCCTCGTCCTGTGCCAAGGCAATATCGGAAAGAACACGGGCAAGTCTGCCGTTGCCGTCCTCAAAGGGGTGTACGGTCACAAAATACAAATGGGCAAAAGCCGTGCGGATTATGCCGTCCATTGTGTCCTGCGTATTCTTCCACCACGCAAAAAAGCCCTGCATTTCTTCTTCCACGTTTTCGGGCAGCGGTGCTTCAAAATGGACTTTTTGCCTGCCGAAAGCTCCCGAAACAACCTGCATTTTAGTTTTTCGCCAAGTGCCAGCTTCAATGGTTCTGAAATCTGACATGCCGCTTGGAAAAAGCAGGCTGTGCCAGCGAAACAAGCAGAGTTTATCAAGCGGCTGTGAATAATTGTGCACAGCTTCAAGCAAAACAGTAACAAGCCCATGCGTTTCGCGTGTTGCATCCCGAAGTCCCGCCTGCTCTATGCCCAAATGATTGGCAATGGAAGAACGCACACCCTCCCTGTCCAGTACAATGCCTTCAATGGCTGATGTCTGCACGGCTTCTTCTTCCAAAATTTTCGCATAGGTGTTGAGCTCGTCCGTAAAGCCAAGTTCATGGATTTGCCGCAAAAAATAGCCCTGTTTCTTCCTAAAGCGTGACAAAACCGGCAAAACAACTTCCGCATCATAGGAAAACGCTGTCCAGTTTTCATGCTGCCAAACATATTGAGGCATTTAACAACTCCTTTCGCTTCACTTTATGAAGCGAATATAGCAAAGTATCGCTTCATATGCAAGTCTTTAAATGCTAACTGTGTGGAATACATTATCTTCTACGTCCTCTTACCTTTTCAAGAGTGCCTGAAAGGACATGAGCAAGGGATTTAAGCTCTTGTATACAGAACTTAATTCCTGCAAGATTTCGGCGTATTGGATCAAGGCTGACTGTAAATCCCGATTTTCTGCCATAAGCCGTGCTGTCTGCTCCGTCAAAATTTGCAGTTTCTGCTCCTGTTCGCTGAGCCTTGCCTCCTGATTGGCCTGCGTCTGTAGAATTTCCTTTTGCAGGGCAAGCAGTGTTTCTTTGAGCGTGCGTTCTATCTCGGTCATCTGCTTTCTCCTTGATTGACAGAATGGTCTGTGAATTTGAAATATGTTGAAATACATTGCAATAATTTGCAGTATCTTGAAAATTCTTGACATTTCTTGAAATATCTTGACATACGCTTAATCCTTGCTGATTTTCCAGACATTCTGTTTTCCCTTTGTCCCGTATAAAGTTATCTGCCAGTTCTGCGGTGTCAGCAGATAATTTTCCCCCTGATAGGGGTATGACTCCAGTCCCTTGAACCTGTTCCAAATTTTCTGGTATTCTGCTTCCGTTTTCTCTGTCTGCTCTTTCAAATTCTGCAACTCTGTTTTCAGGAATTTGATTTGGAAGTGGGCAAAACTTATTATTCCTGCTATCGTCAGGCTCGTTATCAGGATTATTGCTATGCTCCATAAAAGGGCTTTGCGGTATTGGCTGCTGAAAAGGCTTTGAATACTCTGACAATCCGTTTTGATAGTGTGTTCCAAATTCAACAGGTTGCTGTGGATAGCGTTTTCTGTTGTATTCAATGCGTCTTTGGATAACCTGCTCAAGTTCTCCTGCAAGCTTTGAAAGTTCTGTTTGAGTATCGCTTCTGTTTCTTGCTGTTCCTGTTCTGCTTTGATTTTGATTTTCTCGGTCAGTGAGGTCAAATTGTTCTGCATACATCGCTCCTTTTAAACGTAATTTTTCTTTGCTTGCTGGGTCAATAACAGTGATATAATCCTTGCCCTGTCTGTTTATTTGCAAGCCAATATCTTGTAATATTTGTATAATATCTGCTCTGTTTTTTATATTTCCACATTCAATTTGCTGAATGAGATACGTATGCAAGGCTTCTTTTGCTTGCTCCCGTTCTTCTTTCTTTAGTGGAGTTTTACCCCAGCGGATAAGCCTTGCATTCTTTAGGTCAGCCTGTTCAGGCAGATACAATCTTGCCCGATTTGGGTCATCGGGTCTTGCCCAATTTTCTTTGAGATTGAAATAATCACGCAGGACATCAAAAGATTTCTGCCAGCCAGGGGGACAGGGATTATATGCCTTGCCCCTATAAATTCTACTCGTGGAATAACAAAATGCAGTTCATGATGCTTGGCGTGGCTGTGGTGTACCCATAAAATATTGCGTTGGTCTTGCTCCAAGCCTGCAAAAGCCAAATTTTCAAAAGCGTCCATGATTTCCTGCTCTTTTTCAGGACTGACCGCATCATCAGGATGCCAGGACAAAACTCCAGCTGTAAACTTCCATTGCGTAGAAAGGCTGTCTATAATTTGTTGCGTTTTATCGACATCACCACGCAGTACAACAGGTGGATTTTCTTTTCTGTTGGGGTAATCAAGGCGGACAAGATACTGCGTTGGGCTTCTGCCGTTTCCTTTGCCGTGAGGAAAAACTTTGATATACATATCATTCCTCCTGTCTGTGCAGAGCGTGCAGTTCCTTTTCAAAATCAGCAAGGGCAAGCACAACTTCCAAGGCTTCTGTCTTGGACTTATACGTATTTGCCCACTTTGCAAGCTGATTGAGATTTGCGCCTATACGGGCAAGCTGAAATAAATATTCTTTGGATAGTGGGTGCTGACGCTGTCTGTAATTCAATGTCCGCACGCGAATAAAATCTGTCAGGCTCATGCCTTGCAACGCCGCTTTCTGCACAAGCAAAAGTTTTTCCTGCGGAGTAACCCTGATTTTTATCCATGAAGTTTTTAAAGTTTTTTCGCCTGTCATATTATTTGGAGTTTTATTTTTTATCATAATGCCTTTCCATTAAATGGGGGTTTGAAGGGGGCTTTGCCCACTCACCAGCCTGTTGTGGTGCGTGCCAACGTGTACCCACAACGGGTAGGCTGGCTCTTATGGGTAATAGTTTTGGAGCAAGGTAAAAAATTATCCGATGAAACTACTGTTTCACTGTCAACGCAGTTCAAATTTTGAACCGAAACTTTGCACATTTTCTGCTGAAAAATATCGCTGACAAAAACAAAAGCGGAAAAAGAAAAAAGAGAATTAAGCGAAAAAAGCCAAAGAAGTTTTACGCTTTTTTCTCTTTTTTAGCTTTTTTCTCATAGAGAGAATTTAACCGTAAAATTATGCGGGGACGTCCTGCGGTTTTCTGCCGTTCAACAGAAATTTTTTGACGGGCTTCAAGCTGTTCCAAAATCGGCTGTAAGCGTTCTTTGGATAAATGACCGTTAAAAATTTTGCTCAGCTCCGTGGCACTTAACGGTCCTTTGGACAATGCTTCAAGAATTTTCTGTTCATACCCGTTTTTTTCTTTATTGCGGAAAATATACAGCGCAGATTCTTGGGCATAATTCCACATGGCAAGCGCAGACTGCAAATGATTTTTATCAATATAGCCTTTGCCGTCCAGCAACGCATACACAAGGGCAAGCCGCAAAGTTTGTGCTTCTGCCCTATTAATTACGCTTCCCGCAAGCCCTGCGTGCTCTTTGGAAAGCTCGTAATACACCTCTTTCCACAACGAAAGACAAGCATTGGTCATTTCCATAGTGCCGCGCTTTTGGGCAAGGGCAACAAGCTGCCATAAGCGTTTCTGCAGTTTGCTGATTTTTTCTTCAGGCATTCTTTCGGGCAAAGGAACAAGCTTGGAACGCCTTGCGCAAATCCACAAAAAACGGCTGGCAAATCCATTATATGCCTGCAGGCCGTTCAAATAATACGAAAGCTCCTGTATGGTGATATGACTGACAATATTGATATGCGCACCCTTTATTTTAAAAGAATTGTTTTTAGTCAAAGCCTCGTATTCATCAGAATCCCAAAACGTGCGAAGTCCCATGGAAAGCGTATTGCCTTCCCGTTTCGTGCACATAAGCCCGCTGGCAAATTCTTCATCCAAAATAATAAGGCGTTTATCCTTATTGTCCCGAACGGCTTCACCTTGCTGTATGAGCCGTTCCCGTTCCTGCTCCGTAAGGTCGCGCACATGATAGGCAAGACCTTCACCCGTTGACAAAGGGCCGCTACTTTCTTTGGCAGGCAAAGGAAGAAACTGTAATTCTTCTTTTGTGCAATATTCCCTGCCAAAAAGCTTAAGCACAGGCTATTTTGACGTTCCTTTGCGGGCTTTGCTGGAATTTCCGCAGATAACGGCAAAAAGCTTCGGCGGGTGCAGCTTTTCGCTGATATAAAAATGCGGGCCTTTTTGCGGGGCAAAACCGTACACTTCCGCACAAAAACGAACTAAAGCGGTTATGCATACTGCCGCAGGGTCTGCTTCACTGTTTTCCGTTGCAAGGTGAACAAAGTCCCCTAAAAAACCGGGACACGCCTCAAAACTGAATTTAGGCCATTCCCGTATGTCAAAATCTTCCGTTTCCTGCATTTCCGTTACTTCATACTTTTTAGCCAAAGCAGGATAACGCAAAAATGCCGCATGAGAAAATTCCTGAAAAGAAACCGCATCTGCAAGAAGTTTCCGCACCTCCATATTTTCAGGCAGTTCATCTGCCAAGTCCCATTTATCGGGAAGCACGGCAGGAGGAAGAACAAATTTTATCGCCGAATAATCCTGCAAAACCTTGGCAAGTTCAAAACAAGCTTTAAAACCAGGTTCATCATTGTCAGGCCATACAATAAGTTCTTGATTATACACAGGAGAAAAATTCGTTTTTGAAACTGCGCCGCTTCCTCCGCTCCATGTCAAAACAGCATAATCCGGCAAAAGCTCCTGTGCTTTATCGGCTGTTTTTTCGCCTTCCACCAATAAAACCTTTCTATCTTGTTTTAAGTTTTGCAGTCCATACAAAGGACGCTGTTTGTAAAGTGCCTTCCAGTACCATTTTGGGTTGCCCTGCAAGGTCTTAGCATAAATCTGCGGAAGAATAAATTTACCTTTGTCTGTTTCAAAGCGGGAAACACACATTAAAAGCTGATTCTCCATATCCTTATAAAACCACTGCTTTTGGGCATATCCATATTGCGGGTGGGATTTATAGGGCCGCGGTGCATTTAACAGCACGGGAACAATCGGTATCAGTTCTTCGTCATACTGTTTTACAGAACCTGACTCAAAAATTTCTTCTCTGCCGTATTTCCTTGCCAATTCTTTGGCTGATTCATAAAATGAACAGCCCCATACTTTACCTGCCAAATCAATAATATTTGCCCAAGTCTGCCCTGTGGCAAAATCACTGCCAAGTCCTGTTTCTATATTGGTTTTACAGGAATTGCCTTCCCCGCCCTGCAAGGGGAAGCACAGGTATATTCCTTTCCGACAACTTTACCGCCCGGCAGAAGCTTCTGCAAAATATTTACAAGATAAGGCCTGCAGCATTCCAATGAACAGAATTTTTATTTTTCAAATCTTGATACGTCCGCAAAAGAACAAAATAAAACGGTGAATGTTCCATTATTCTTTTTTCTTCAGGAGAATTTTCAGACTGCAATTTCTCAATAACAGCTTGTAATTCAATTTTCTCTTTTTCAAGCTGAACTTTCTGATTTTTATACTCATTCTTATATGACAGCTCTTCTTGAATTGCTTTGTTTTTTAACTCAATAACTGTCAGCAGCTCTTTCTCTTTTTTCTCATATTCCTCTTTTAATCTGACAAATTCTTTGTTATAATCATTACAAATTTTATAAATTTTTGATTAAATTTATTGGTATTTTCTTCCAGAGCTTTCTGCAATATTTCCTTTTTATAATTTTTCAAAATATCATTATAAGATATAAAATCATTATATTCAAAACATAAAACATTTTTCCCTATATATTGCTCTAACTTTCCTCTATTTAAATATGTTCTGTCCATTGCATAATAAACAAATTTCGCATAACAATTTTCCCGTATACTGTTCTTTTTATCAAACGGTTCATCAACAACATAAACTTTTATTTTATTCTTTAATATAAAATCAATAGCATCTTTCGTAGTTAATATTTCTAACTTATCCATTGCAGACACAAAAGAAATAACTTTTTCTAATTTTTGCTTTTTAGGTAAAAAAAGGGTTAGTATTTTATTTTGAATAAAAATAAGCAGTATAAATGCTGTAAATGATATCATTATGATATTTGGAATAATAATTATCATTCCTAAATTCGTACTTTGATTTAATAATGAACATTGAGTTTCATTGATATAATCATTTTCCAACAGCCAATTAAAATACTCTCCAAACCTATCAGCATAATAGTAAGTCATTCCTAAAATAATGCCGAAAAATACAAGATAACTCAAAACATAAGAAACTGCCACATTTCCTTTACCATTTTGAAGCCAATTTATTTTTCTTACCATAAATTATTCCTTTTCTTTTGTGGTAAAAAGATTAGTCGTCAAATTTGAAGCTCGCTTTAATGCCTCATCGTGCAAATGGGCATAACGCTGGGTCATAAGCGGGCTTGAATGTGTCAAAAGCTTTTGCAGTTCATACATGGAAACCTGTCCCGAATTGGCAAGCCAAGACGCAAAAGAATGACGCAAGCCATGCAGAGGACGAAAACTTTCGGGAAGCCCTGCTTTTTCCTTTACCCGTTTTAACACGGCAGTTATATTAACCCTTGGCTTATCATCGTCACGGCCCGGAAAAACATAAGGACTTGTCGTTTTCGGCACAGAAAGCAAAATGGCTTTTGCCTGTTCGTTCATGGGAATATATTCCGTCTTTTTCTTTTTTGCCACATCACCGCGCAGCATAATACTGTTCCGCTCAAAATCAAGGTCTGTCCACTGCAAATTCAGCAGGGCACTTCTTCGCATACCTGTAAACAGTGCAAGACGGATAAGGGATGCCATGACAATATCTTCTTCCTCGTCAAGAACCTGCAAAAGCTTAGCAACCTGTTTCGCCGTTAGATTTTCGGTTACTTTGTTGTCAACAGCGGGCATATCAAAATGCAAGGTCGCAGGAACAGACTCAATATATCCGTTTTTCAAGGCATAATTGACAAGCCGCTTAATAAGCGTCAGCACGTGTTTCACGGTTTGCGGGGATTTCCCCTCTTTTTCCATTTTTCGGCGGATTTTTTCTATATCCTGTGTCGTAAGTTCCGAAATGGCTTTTTTGCCGATAAGCGGGGCAATATGCAGACTAAATCGGATTCTGTCGTCTTTCAGACTTCTGTTTTCACGCTCTGATTCTTCAAACAGACTGAACAAACGGATAAAAGAATACGAACTTTTTTCTTTAAGCTTTTCCTGCCTGATACGTTCCCTTTTTTCATTATTGGTAGGGATAGACCCTTCAATGCGTAGCCCTCGTATGCTGGAAGCTTTTGCAGGCGTCATATTATCCTTAAATTGCCCGCCGACTTTTTCTTCAATCAATTTTCCATTTTTGCGGTATAAGTCTTTTTTTGTCGTTTCAGCACAAAAAAAAACTAAGCTGGTGGAATAAAAAATAGTTAGATACAAGCCTGTCCTCCTTTGGTATACATTTAATCCCCGCGCCATTTTTTATTGGTAACAGCTTCATATAATAAAAAGTCTGAACAACAAATCGTAAAAAAATTGTTATCAGATATAACGATACACTCCCGTTTTAAATACGCATTGAATAATAAAATCGTTAAAAGAGAATGTTGGTAGTATCAATAGTTGCCGCTTCAGTAAATCAGCCTATCCGTATTCCATGGGAAAAATAGAACAAGCCCTCGCAAAACATATACTATTTCAACAAATCATAGCTCTGCATATGATAATTATCGCTCAAATTCAGAATAAAATCACCAACAGCCTGTCATACCAATTAAAACAATAGATTGCACCCTTGAACATCCCTAAGACGTCCCTAATTCTCACCTATCCATCGGCGTTTCTCCCTGCCTGAAAACAGCCTGTTGAGCAGATCCAGGGCAGAGCTCGGCATATGGCTATAACTTCCGCATATCCCCCTATAAAAAAATACTATTTGTATTGAAATTTCACATTGTGATATTTTTCTTAAAAGAAATACCAAAGGAGGTTGAACATGCCACCACTAATAAACAATGAATTGTGTATTGTTTGTAAAAAATGTGCAGACATTTGTCCGCTTGACGTCATTAAATACCAAGATGGCGCCGTTGTTGTGCTCTATCCGGACGAATGCTGGCATTGCCGCGCATGTGTCATGGATTGCCCAAAACAAGCAATCAGCATGCGTTATCCGCTTTCCCATATGCTTCTGCACTATGATGCTCCCAAAACCATAAAAAGGTGCGACCATGAACATTAACATCGACGAACAAATTGTAAAAACCGATTTCCTTATCATTGGCGGCGGCATAAGCGGTCTTCAAGCCGGCATAACAGCCGCGGAACTTGGCTTGGATACCCTCATTCTGGAAAAAGCGGATACGCGGCGATCCGGCAACGGCTGTGGCGGCAATGACCACTTTTTATGTTACCTTCCCGAATACCATGGTGATAATTTTGAAGAAATTATGGCAGAGGTCAAAGAAACGCTGGTCGGCGGCAATCAAGACAACAATCTTTTCAGGCTCATGCTGGAACGTTCAGCCGATCTTATCCACAAATGGGAATCTTACGGAATCAACATGCGTCCAACCGGCACATGGAATTTTGAAGGTCATGCCATGCCGGGACGCCGCCGTTATCATCTGAAATATGACGGTTCCAACCAAAAAGCCTGTCTCACGAAAGCAGCCCAAAAAGCCGGTGCCAAAATCATGAACAAAATAGTGGTCAACGAAGTGCTGGTCAATGAAGCAGGTCACTTTGCAGGGGCTATCGGCATAGATATCCGCGAAGACGAACCAAGAATTATAATTTTCCAAGCCAAGACAGGATTGATTTGCGTGGGCGAGGCAATGCGCATGTACCCCGGCAACAATCCGGCATATCTGTTCAACACATCCCATTGCCCCGCCAATGCCGGCAGCGGTGCAGCCATGGCTCTTCGAGCCGGGGCGCGGCTGGTGAATTTGGATCTGCCAAGCCGGCATGCCGGACCCAAATATTTCACCCGTTCCGGCAAAGGAACTTGGATTGGCGCCCTTACGGATCTCAACGGCAAAATTGTCGGGCCATTTGTCAAGGACATTCATGTAAGCCGCGAACTTCCGGACCCGACAAGCGATGTCTGGAAAGACTGTTTCATAAAAATGATGGATTCAGGCAAAGGACCGGTATTCATGAACTGCACGGGTATCAGCGAAGATGATCTGGCACATATGCGTAACGCGCTGGTTTCAGAAGGATGCACCTCCATTAATGAATACCTCGACCAATACGGCATTGATTTGCGTAAAAGCATGATTGAATTCGGTCAATATGAACACATGTTTTATATGAATGGCATAGATGTGGACGAAAGCTCCATGACAACCATTCCCGGTTTATACGCTTCCGGCATGTCCGTGGGCAATGTGCGCGGCGACATTACGTCAGCCGCCGTATTCGGCGATTATGCCGCTGGAGCAGCTGCGAAACATGTGAAAAATGTACCGGAATACGATGTTCTGAACCTACAAAGCAAAATTCAGGAAAAAGTTGCCTTGTACCGCCAGCTCATGCGAAATGAAGCAGGGGCACATTGGAAAGAAGCCAACTCCACCTTGCAAAAAATCATGGATGAATATGTAGGCACAAGAATACGTTCGGCAACCCTGCTCACAGCAGGCAGAAAATATATCAATGACTTGCGCGGCTATGCAAAAAAAATGCTCAAAGCGGAAAATTCCCACGAGCTGATGCGTTGTCTGGAGGTGTTGGATTTACTGGATTTAGCGGAAGCCTGTGCCATTTCAGCTCTGGACAGACAGGAAAGCCGGGGCGCCTATCATAAACGAAGCGATTTCCCATTCACAAACCCTTTGCTCAACAATAAATTCCAGACAGTCACCCTTACCCCAGAGGGATTGCAAACAAAATTCCGCGAAAGAATACGCTGACCATGCTTTCGGCGGTTGCACCACCGACCGTCGAAATCTCTAATGTGATACTGCAAAAATTCGCCCAAAAGTCTATTTAAATCCGGAGTAAGATCATGAGTGCAGAACTCCTCTTTTTAATATCCCTTGTGCTGGCTTTGGTCCTCGGCTTCCTATTCAAAGTCAATATCGGTTACTTCGCCCTGACCTTCGCTTTTGCCAACGGCATGTTCATCTATGACCTGCCGATAAAAAAAATTGCCGGGCTATGGCCGATTTACCTCTTTTTGATGCTGTTCATTGTCACGGCGTTTTACGGTTTCGCCATATCCAACGGCACCCTCGTAAAACTGGCGGAAAAAATTATTTACAGCAGCCGCAACAGACCGACGCAGTTACCCATTGTGCTGTTTTTTATCTGCATGATGTTTGCGGGAACCGGTGCCGGTGCACCTGCCACATTCGCATTTCTTTCCCCCTTGGTAATGACCATTTGCATAAAATCACAAATTTCAAGAGTGCTTGCCACGGTGCTTATCTGCTGCGGCGCAACCATCGGCTCACAATTTCCGTTCAGCGTCGGCGGCATAATCATTCAGCAGGTAGCTGAAAATACCGGTTTCCGCAATGAAGGTATGGCAATGTGCATGAATGTGCTTATGAACTGCCTGATAACCATGTCCATATTTTTTATCATCACCTATTTTGTCACAGGCGGCCACAAAACGAAAAAGGTGGAAATCGACAAACCGGAACCTTTTACCGAAGTTCAAAAAAAGACCTTATGGATAGTCGGTCTGGTTTTTCTCTGCACCGTCATTCCTGCCATGCTCAAGGTTTTCATGCCGGATTCGGCGGTAATTAAAAAAATCGCTTCCTTTTGCGACATCACCGTTACTTGCACTGTCGGTATCATACTATGTAGCATTTTTAAAGCAGCCAAAGAAAAAGACGCCATTGACAAGGTGCCGTTTTCCATTATAATCATGATTTGCGCCATGGGCACACTGATTGGTACCGCAGTTTCGGGCGGTCTTGTCAACAGCCTCTCCTCTTGGGTACAAACAAATATAACCAGCTCCGCAGCTCCTTATTTCCTGCTGGCGGCTGCCTGTACCATGAGCTTCTTCGTAGCCACGCTGGGCGTGGTCATTCCCACGCTTGCCCTGCTGATTGTGCCACTTGCCGCCAGTACCGGCATTGAACCCATCATTCTGTTCTCGCTGATTTCCGTAGGGGGCTTCTACACCGGATCTTCTCCGTTTTCAACCTGCGGTGCGATGGCTCTTGCAGGACTTGAAGATCAGCATGAGGCAGACGTTCTTTTCAAAAAACTGCTGCTCCTGCCTGTTGTCAGCCTCATTTGGCTTGAATTTTGCCTATACACAGGTATTTTGGGAAACTGGGTTGGATAATCCACAATCCGTACCGGAGGCTGTTACGAAAAAAACAGTCTCCGGTTAAAGAGGCTCCTCAATGAATCTTACACAACTGCGGGCTATTGTTTATATAGATATTTACAAATCGCTGTCAAAATCCGCAGCCAAGCTGTTCATTTCCCAAGCTTCGTTAAGCATAGCCATAAAGAAGCTGGAAGAAGAGCTTGGCTGTGAAATTATTAAACGCTCGCCCATAGGGGTCCACCTTACGGAAAAAGGGAAAGAAATCCTAAAACATGCTCAAGTTATCTGCACTGAAATTGATGCGATAACAAACATGAATAAAAACGGAACTCCCCAAAATATAAATATTTCCGTTGGTGTTTCTTCCTATCTCTGCAATATGATTGCCACTCGTGCCATGCTGAAAACCAACGCTTCCACCCCGGAACTGAATATAAAAATCAATGACATTCGTACAAGTGCCAGCAATATTTTTGAAGTGATTTCCGGTAAATTCGATCTCGCCCTGCTTCAGTTCGGCCGCATAGGAAAAAACATACTGCTGCCTGCGACTATTGAAAATATTAACATAAAAACCCATTACTTGGCTTCGGACAGTATCAATGTGGCAGTGCCAAAAACCCACCCGCTGGCAGCCGGCACAACCTGCACGCTGGAAGAACTGACAAAATATCCGTATATCACCAGCAAAGATACGGAAGAGGACGCCTTTTATTTCTACCTCAAGGAAAACGGCTACGACCGCCGTATTTTGCAGGTCAACCACATACTCAATCACAACATAGCCACCAGCACCAACGGATTTTGGGTCGGCACCCATACAGGAATGGTCAAAATGCGGGCGGATATGAAAAGCGATATTCATCTTCTGAACATTGAAGACTGCGAATTCCGCTATGACATCATGTACATCTGTAAAAATTCCACGCTGTTAACTCCAATGGCGGAATTTGTGGAAACAATCAGACAAGAGGCAGAAATTCTCATAAAAACAGATCAATCTTGCGCTCCGGCATAAATTGAAAAAACAAATATACCCTCTGTCATTCTTTTTTTATTATCCCCTTCCACATAAATTAAAAGTAATACCAAAAAAGCTATGGCAAATGCCATAGCCTTTTGGTATTTTTTGGAGAAAAAGTATCTCAACTTTAGAAAATGAATTTCCACCACGGAATGGCGACCAGAAGCAGGAAGGGCATGACCAGCAAAATTCTTACCGCCAGTACTTTCACCATTTTTGCAAAATGGATATAGCCGAAGCCGTAGAACAGCAAGAGCGGCGCTGTTTCGTATGGGAAGATAATATTATCAAAACCATAGACAAAGGAGAAATATACAATTCTTGGTTCAACACCAATATTCAGGCCAAGTTCAGCAAGAGGTGCCGAGAAAGAAGCTGTTGCCGCAAGCGGAGTCAAAATAAAGTTGCCAACCACCCCAACAACATAAGCAGCTAAGCCAGCGCCAAAATCGCCAAGTCCATGGAAATAGCCAAAGGTACCGTCAGCCATCCATTGCGTTACTTTAAGATAATTGCCTGCACCGCCAATAGCCATACACCCCATAATGAAGAACAATGGTCCAAAGTTCACGGTTTTAATCTTGTCTGCGTCCATAAGCTCTATTTTTGGCAGGAAGCTGATACAAGCAACCAGGCAAAGGGACATACCGGGAGCAAGACCATGGAACTTATCCGTTACAAGCAATATCAAAGTAAAAATAAAGAAAGCTGTTGCAATCTTTTCTTGTTTTGACATGACTCCAAGTTCATTATAACGGGAAACAAGAACTTGTTTTAATGCCTCTTTATCCATTTTTGATGGAAGCAGGAAAACAACAATGCCCACACTCATAATGGTATAAACAGTTGCAGGTACTAAGTTCCATAAAGCATATTCAAACCAGGTAACTGTTCCGCCAGTTACGCCGTTCACCAAATTCATACCGATAACCAAGTCCCCGCCGCCAGTCAGATAACAAAGTTTTGAGCTGGTTACAGCCAAAAATGCAGCCATCATCAGCGCCGTCGCTTCCGTACTTTTTTTCTTGATATCGAGTGCTTCGCAAAGGCTGATGACAATGGCGCAGAAAATCAAACTTTTACCATTTGCAGAGGGGATAAAGGGAGAAACAATATAAATAGCTGTTGCAAGTCCCCAAATAACGCCCACAAAGGAACCTTTCATGGCATACATGCAGCCTAACCCTATACGTTTCCCCAGTCCTGTTGTCTGCAAAATTTTACATAAAATAAAACCGCCGATAACAGTGTTGGGAACGTCAGAAAGCCAGCCCGCATAAATAACTTTTGCAGGAACATGGCACAAAGCCACATACAGAACAGGCAGCACGATACCGGTTGCGATTTCATTGACCAGACCGAAAGCCCAAATAACAACCATAAAAATGGTAATAGCTAAAAACATGCCCATTTCATGGGTCATCGTCTTACCGTCAATAGGTAGCATAAAATAAACAATCGTAGGAATGGCAAGCGATACAAGCCATTTTACCAATAATTGGTTTGCACTCAGAAAATCCATTTTTGCGTTTGTTTGCGACATAAGACCTCCGTTAGAAAACCGCTCAAGCAATTTTTAAACAAGATAGTGAAATTTTTGCGTTTTAAAATTCACAAAGAAGTTTTTCAAATAAGCCATTCCCAAAAGGAAATGGCTTACGAATCTTACACCAATGTATAAAGCGGAAATTCAAAACTGATAGCGTTTGCGGGACAGCTGATCCGGCAATTGCCGCAATGCCAGCATTCAAATTTGTATTCTTCGATAACGTGCGGGGTTTCGCCTTGTTTTTTATCCAAAGCAAGAATATATGCAGGACAATCTTTTACGCACTTTCCGCAGCGGATACATTTTTCCTCATTAAATACCGGGGGCATAGTCATTCTCCTTTTTATGCTGTCTTTTCAATCCAAAAATAGCTTGGCGAACCGTTTTTATTCCGCACCGCCAATCCCTTATCAAGACTTGGATCAAGCTTCGGATAGTCTGAAAGCTTATACATTCCGCGGCCGGTTTCTTTTCTCTGTAAACAAGCGCCCAAATGGATTTTGCACAGTTCCAAAAGATCGAACCCTTCCCGCAGCCGCATCAAATCATGCAGATTTTTCGCTTTGACCTTATCCTTGTAGGCGGAAATCAATTCAAGGCGTTTCAAAGCCAATTCCATACCGGGCATATTCCGCCTGAACCCTGCATAATAATCCATAACCTGACGGATAGGACCTTCAAATTCCATATAATTCAAGCCGGTTGTGCTTGCATTTTCAAGCGGAGCCATATCCTTCGCCTTATGTGCCGTGATAACGGCGTCATCAAGTCCGCCCTGCTCCGCGGTCTTCACATCATCGGCGGCATGGTTTGCGGCGACATATCCGCCGCACATCGCTCCTGAAAAACTTGTGAAATTGCAGCCGGCGAAAAGCCCTTTCACGGTTGTTTCCATACGTTCATCGGCAAGCAGCATGCCGGAAAGCGCAATTTCGCCGATTTCCACTTCAAGCGGGGTCGTATGGAAATCAATGCCGCGGGCGGCGCAGTAATCCAAATAGGTTTCCTTATCCGCAGGCATGAGCACATATTGCAGATGATGAACGTCTTCTTTATTCAAATGCCGCATATCCATATAGAACGGAGGACCGTACCCTTCCAGCTGTTCCTGCTCCGTACCCATTATTTGGTTGCGGCGTTTGCCGTTTTCCCACATGGGGTCGTATTTGCCCATGAAACGGTCGCCGAGAGCATTAAGCTCATGACCGCCCATATTGTTGATACCGTTCATTCCCGGAGCGCCCCAACCTTTCGGAAGCATGGTGGTACGCCCGGAAATATCCGCATTGACAACCGCCGCTCCGACTTCATAAGCCAAAGAAAAATAACTGCCTGTCGTAAACGGCGTAAACCAACAGTTAAACGGATTGCCGGTAGAGTTGTTGCCCGCTCTCTGCGCATGCCAGCCAAGGCAGTTGACCGCAACCTTGCAAGAAACAGCCACGGTTTCGCCCGTAAGCACATTAAAGCCCATGCAGCCGGCAATATGGCAGTCTTTTGCAAAAAGCCTCGTGATGACGATGTCATCCAAAACATGGATACCGGGCAATTTACGCACTTTTTTGGCGAGATTTCGTTTAATGGTGCGTCCGTTCACAATATGGAGCCACCATGCCCCGGGCTGCCCGAAACCGACGGAACGGAAACGTCCTCCGCCCTCTTTGGGTTTAAATTCAGTACCGACTTCATCAAGAACGGCAAGGCAGGGTTTGAACGCATCATGCCATTGCGCGAGCTGTTCCCTTTTATAGCCGTATGCGGATTTCATATAAAAATTAATGAACGCTTCCTTATCGTCATACGGTTCATCCGTATCAAGCACCGCCATGAAATGGTCATTGCCGCCGCCGAGCGAACCGGAACTTTCAAGAGTGCCTTTGCCGATCATCAATGCTTCACAGCCTTTTTCAGCCGCTTTCAGCGCCGCGCCGATACCGGAAGCGCCGGTACCGAGTATGAGCATATCCGTTTCATACAAAGTACCCCACGATTTTTGGATTGTATTCATAAAAACTCCTTTGGATAAGGTTTTTCAATTCATTTTCCATATCCAGAGAAAAGCAATTATTGTACCAAAAATCACATATCAATAATATCACAATGTTATATCATATAGACACCAATATTGACTATTTTCAAATATCAGAATATCATCCGAGATAAATAAAAAAATATGATTTTATCAGATTTTTTTATGATTTTGTTTCATCACCCGTCATATTTCTTCCCATTTTTCAAGGAAAGCATATTCTATGAAAAAAAATGTCATTTTCGCAACAATCCCTGCCAATTACCGATTTTTGCAAGTTTCGGAAATGCTTGCGCAATGGGAGCAATACATTCAACTCATAAATATTTCTTCTTTTCCGGTCGAGCGTATTTTCTTTTTCATCAATCCGGGAAACATCAAGCATATTCCGCTCTTTTTCAACTATTTGAAAAATCATTTGAACAATACGAAAATCCGTTTCATCAAAATCAATTCAACGCTTGATTTCAACGTGGAAAATTTCAATCATATTTACAGCGTGTTTGCCGAATGGTTTACAAAATTCAATTTTGATACAGCGAATTATAATTACTATCTCTATTTCGCCAAAGGCAATCTTTTCGCCCATTCTTTCCTTATCACCATGCTTATCAACATACGGCACCTTCCATGCCGTATCGTGCACCTCAGAAGAAACCGGAATGCGGTATCCCCCCTTTATGTTCCGGAAATATATGAAGCGAGCTTCGGAAAATGGCTGACAGACATCAGCACCTACGAAAAGGAATATTACGATACGCAGTCGCTGCTCAAATCCTCCATTCCCACGAACAACCCGCAATTCAACAAACTTATCAGCAATATCGAGCATATCGCCGTCCACTCCACAGCCCCTATTTTATTTTTAGGACCGACCGGTTCGGGCAAATCGCAACTCGCCAAACAAGTTTATGAACTGCGGAAAAAAATAGGCACGGTCAGAGGAAGTTTCGTTTCCGTAAACTGTGCGACCCTGCACGGCGATTTGGCATATTCCACCCTTTTCGGGCACATCAAAGGTTCTTTCACAGGAGCGGCAACAAACAGAAACGGATTATTGAAAACAGCGGACGGCGGAATTTTATTTTTAGACGAAATAGGCGAATTGAGTCTTGAACTGCAAGCGCAGCTTCTGAAAGCCATTGAAGAAAAAAGCTATTTGCCCATGGGCGCGGACCAAGAAATACGAAGTGATTTCCAGCTGATTTGCGCAACCAACAAAATTCTCCCGGAAAACATCTCTCAAGGCTTATTCCGCCAAGACCTTTACGCCCGTATCAACTTATGGGAATTTCATTTGCCAAGCCTGACGGAACGTTTGGAAGACATAGAGCCCAATATTGAATATGAAATACGGCGCTTGCGCAAAGAAAAGGGATTGCTTGCGGATTTCACCCCGGAAGCCAAGAAAGCCTATCTTGATTTTGCCACAAGCGAAGAAGCGCTGTGGACGGACAATTTCCGCTCCCTCACGGCAAGCATGGAACGCATGGTGACTTATTCCTCGTATGGCTCAATTACCCTTGAAATTGTTTTGCAGGAAATAGAATTGCTCAAAAAGAACTGGAGTAAGAGGACACCGCCTTTTCAACACGCCGCGGCAGCTTTTCAAACGGCGGAAAAAACCGAACGCTTTCCCCTGCAAAACAAATTGGCAGCCATGCAAAAAACCGTCCATGCAAACCAGCGGGATTTATTTGACGCAGTTCAGCTTGAGGAAGTTCTCAGCGTTTGCAGAAACGCGAAAACCCGCTCCGAAGCGGGACGGAAACTTTTTTCCGCTTCCAGACAAAAGAAAAAAAGCAATGACGATACAGCAAGGCTGAACAAATATTTAAAAGGCTTGAACCTCACATGGGAAGACATACGGCTTTTATGAAAGAAATTCGGCAGTACCGGTAAATCAGCCGAGCGTTTCCCACCAAGAGGAAAAATGCGCGGAAGCGAGGTTTGCCAAATTAAGACGTTCCCCTATCATAGGCGTGAGAAGCCGAAAATTTTTGCCCGAACTTGCGGTTTTCACCCGTTCGAAGGGTTCGTTCCATGGGTGATAAGCCAGGGAAAATTTACCGATATGCATGGGAAGCAGATAAGAAGCCTGCAAGTCCGAAGCCGCCTGCACGGCTTCTTCCGGTACCATGTGCACAAAACGCCAGCGCTCATTGTATTGCCCGCAGTCAAGCAAGGCAATATCGATTTTGCCGAATTTTTTACCGAGTCCGGCAAAATGTTCCCCGTAGCCGCTGTCCCCGCTGAAAAACAGTTTCAGATTTTTTGTTTCAAGCACGAACCCGCACCATAACGTCTTATTGCGCACAAGCATTCTGCCTGAAAAGTGCTGTGCAGGCACAATATTGATATTGATATCATTATCCGAAACAACGGTATCTCCCCAATCACCCTCGATAATCTGTTCTCTTTGAAATCCCCAATGCATTAAATGGGAACTTACGCCAAGCCCGCAAATGACTTTGCCGGTTTTAGGCTGTAACTTTCGCATGGTGGGATAATCCAAATGGTCCCAATGGTCGTGGGAAACAAGCACATAATCGATGAAAGGCAAATCTTCGGCGGCATAAGCCGAAGTTCCGGCAAAAGCTTTTATGCTGAACGAAAAAGGTGAAGCATAAGGACTGAAGACCGGGTCAATCAAAAACCTTTTTCCTGAACATTGCAGAAAGAACGAAGAATGCCCCAGCCAAACCAAGCAATCTTGGACACGGTTCAAATTCTCGAAAGCATGGGTATTGACCGGAACCGGATTTTCGGGAAAAGGATTTTCCTTTTTTTCAAGCAAATAGCGGAAAAGAGAAAAAAGCACGGAACCGTCATCTTTTAAAACAGCCCGTTCCGCCAAGTTATGAAATTCCCCATTGTAATAATGCGGGGAACGCATAAGCGTTTTTTCCAAACCGCCTGCCGGCAGGGCGCCGAACATGTTCTTCCGCAAAAACGCGTAACCGCCTCCGCCAAGCCCTCCGCATGCCAGACAGGCACCGGCGAAAAACCGCAAAAACATTCTCCGTGTCATAAAAACAATGTTCCCCCTTAGATACGTTTGCCTAATTCATACGCTTTATTTGGAAAATCCGTCCGCAAAACGGAACCTGCCGTCCATGTTCCGGAAGCGACAACCCTGCCGGCGTCCTCCCAGCCCAAATAATCCAGGAGCTTCTCATAGTGCGTCAAAATTGGTAGCTCATGGGCGGGGGAATTGTTCGCATACGTCATAAGCAAGACAGCTTTCTTGGGAACATGGATTTGTCCATTAATCGCATAAAACCTGTCGATAACGGCTTTCAGCTGTGCCGATATGCCGAAATAATACATAGGAGTTGCAAAAACCGCAAGATCAGCCGGAACAATATGCTCCCGCACAAATTCAAAATCATCTTTAAATACGCATGGACCGTCCATTCCGCAGGAATTGCAAGCAATACAAGGGTGAACGTTTTTCTGTGCGGCGTCAAAACGGACGATTTCATGCCCCTGTTCCTTCGCTCCTTTAATAAAATGATCAGCTAAGATATTGGAATTTCCATTTTCACGGGGACTGCCGGTCAGCACGAATATTTTCATTGTTTTTTCTCCTCCTTGTGTTCGGGGTGTTCGGGCGTAAGCATTTTTCATGAAAAGCAAGGCTGATTTCATTCCAAACCCTGTTCCCAGTAACGCCAATCCCGCCCGTTTCATGAATATCCGCCTGTTCATAAAAATCTCCTCTTGTCTTTCATACGAGTTATTCCACGTTGTTGCCATTGTAGCAAAACCCCAAACAGGAAAAAGAGCTGTTTTTTGCTTTTTCTTGCCTAATACTGCCAAAACGGATATTTCATGTTTTTGCGGCGAGCGCAAAACCCGGAAATACGATTTGACACGCTTTCCTATTAAAGATACACAAACGCTTGGAGCAAGAGGATGATATCATGAGTAATTTTGCCTATGACAGAAGAAAAAGAAAACGGCTCAAACCCGCGTATGTCTTTATGGCTTCCCTTCTTGCAACGCTTTTTATTGCAGGCTGTTTCCTTTGTTATTCGAGCAAGCAAGAATACCGCGTAAAACTGGAACGCGTGAAAATCTACGGCAATTATTTTTCCCAAAAAACAAAGCTCACCTTTGAAAATTTCGCCCAGAGCCTGCACATACTCTCCCGCGTGATCACGTGGCAAAACGGAAAAACGGATTTATACGAAGAAATTGCGGAGCATTTGATACAAATCATTCCTGAAACCCTCAATATCAACTTGGCGAAAAACGGCATTGTCAGCCATGTTTATCCCTATGAGCGGAATAAAAACGCCATGGGACACAATTTATTGCTTTCAAAAACCCGCAAAGAGGAAGCCCGGCTTGCCATTACAACAAGGAAAGTCACCATTTCCGGACCGTTCAAACTCGTGCAGGGCGGAACGGGACTTGCGTTCAGGCAGGCGGTATTTCTGCCCAAAACAAATGCCGAAACCATACCCAATACCGAACACCTTACAGACAATGAATATTTTTGGGGCTTCGTCCTTATAACCTATGATTTTCCCAAAATTCTGGAACGGCTGAAATACGATGAATTGTCACTTGCCGGATTTTCTTGGAATTTATGGCGTTTTTCCCCGTCAACAGGCAAAAAGGAAACCATTATTTCTTCTGAAACCCAACTCAACAAAAATACCGAGACCTTTGAAATTCCAATTCAAAACGCAACATGGTATCTTGACATTTCCCCGAAATCCGGCTGGCTTGACCGCAAAAACCTGTTTTTTGAAATCACCGTATACAGCATTATCTGCATTTTGCTTTCCCTGCTTTTGACCATTGTCATCATTTTAAAAACAAAAAATAAAATCATTGAAAGGCAAAGCCGCACCGACAGCCTGACCAATCTGCCAAACAGAAACTGGACTTACAAACTTCTTCGGGAAGCGCTCATAAAGCACCAAAACAGCGCCTATCGGAACGATGAGCCGATACTCTATCTATGCATGCTGGACTTCAACGATTTTAAACACATCAACGATACGTACGGACACCATATCGGCGATAAGCTGCTTATCGAATTTGCAAAAAGAATATCCCGATGCCTTTTGCCTGAAGAATTTGCCGCACGGCTCGGCGGCGATGAATTTTTAGCCATATTTTACTGCAAAAAGCCTGATGATGATTCCATGCCCACCCGTCTGCAGGGAATACAGAATTATCTTCAGCAGCCCTATCTGCTTGACGGCATATCCTGCATTATGACGGTAAGCATAGGCTATGTCAGCCCTGATAAAAATGTTTTGCAAAATAAGCCTCGCCAGCAAACGGACGAAGAATTTTTCATCGATTTGGCGGACAAGGTCATGTACCATAACAAAAAGAAATACCACCAAGGCAGAGAAAATCAAGAAAGCGAAAAGAGCGGCGGTCTGAACCAGCAGATCGTTTCCATATGATTTTCATAATATTTTTTTCCCGAAAGGAATTATCCCTCCGGTCCCCTATATGGTAATAATACCGTAACGATAAAAAATATCATAAAAAGTGTCGAGAGAGGGACAGGAGAGAACTTTTACAAAATTTTTCCCCTGAAACATTTCCCAATAATTAACAAAAACGCTCTAAATATTATGTTTCGCGCAATACCTGTGAAACGTTCTGATATTCATATTCATCAATTTCGCCGCGCGGCTCTTGTTTCCTTTCGCACACTTCAGGGCATGCTCCAAACAACGCCTTTCCGTTTCCGTTTTGCATAACTCAAGGTCAAACAGCATATCTTCTTTTGCAAAAAATTCTTCTTTAATGGAAACCTGCCGCATTTCCTGCATTTCCTGCAATTCGCCCGTGGCAATAAAGCGAAGTATCGCATTTTGCAGTTCCCGTATGTTTCCTGCCCATGGGGCGTCCATCATTTGGGCAAATACCCGTTCGGGAATACGCGGCGGAGTATCCGTGCCGCTGAAACGTTTCAAAAAGAACCCGATTAAAAGCGGAATATCTTCTTTCCGTTCCCTTAACGCCGGCAAATACAAATCAACCACGCAAATCCGGTAAAAAAAGTCCTCACGCAATTTTTTTTCCTGAAGCATTTGATTTAAATTCCTATGCGTCGCACTGATGATGCGGACATCGCACGCCTTTTGCACCGTCGACCCAAGGGGAGTGAAAAGCTTATTTTCAACAGCATGAAGAAGTTTCGCCTGCATGGCGGGTGAAAGTTCCGCAACTTCATCAAGAAAAAGCGTGCCTTCATGGGCGGCTTCCAAAAATCCCCGGCTTGCGGAATGGGCATTGGTAAACGCCCCTTTCACATATCCGAAAAAAGCGCTTTCCATGAGCGTTTCCGGAATTGCCGCACAGTTGACGGCAATAAACGGCTTGTCTTTTCTCGTTCCTGCTTCATGAATGATTTTTGCGAGCAAAGACTTGCCTGTTCCTGTTTCTCCAAGAATGACGACATTGATTTCACTTTTTGCCAAACGCAGGGCTTTTTCAATGACATTTTTCATTTTAGGCGATTGGCTGATGAAAAAGCCATCTTTTTCCCGCAGCAATTTGATTAAATTTTTATTTGCCGCAAGCAGTTCTTCTTTTTCTTCCATTAATTGCTTTTCTTTTTGTATTTCCTCCGTCTTGTCAATAAACGTGCTCACTAAAAGCGTATCGTCCTCCTTTTTGAAAACAGTCGGAATTTCTGTTACGTAACGGATTGAATTTTGTACGGAATATTTCCAGTCATATTCTTTTTCCGAAACAATGTTCTGATAATTGTTTTTGCTTAGTTCCCGATATTTTTTACGGTCAAGGGAATGAATGAACGTTTCGACAGGCTTGCCGGCTATCTCCTTGGGGGAAGCACAGCCCAACAGGGCGGCATAAAGTTTGTTGGCAAGCGTGATATGCCCGTTTAAAATAATGGCAATCGGAAGCGGAAACCGCATGATAAGTTCTCCGAGCAAAGGACTGTTCCAATACAAATGGCGCAGTGAAATAAGCTGAAAAGACATGATAGCCCCGATTAATTGCCGATTGCCGTCAAAAACCTTGCTTGCGATAACCCATAACAAACTTTTGTCATTGATATTTTTTTCAATTTTTAAAAACCCGTAACAGATGTCGCCAAAAAAATTCAAACTCGGAAATTCTTTTTCCCTGTCGGTATCTTCCATAAGAAGCAAATCGACGGGCAAAACTTTTTGCGTATGATAAAATATTTTCCAATAGTTATCGGTATGCAAGACATCTTTTTCACTAACGCCCGTCAACTTTTCGTTTACTTTATTCCACCATGTGACTTCATGCTTTAAATTAATCGCAAAACCGGCAAACTGCTGGCTGAAGTAAAAAAAATTTTCCGCAAAAGACATAGTATTTCCTTGCAAAGGCTAAATGTTTTTTAGAACAAATAATGTCAATACTGACATATAGTGACAAGTTTGTCAATACATATTTCATATTCATTCTTTCATAACATATTGATTTAATAAATTTTTAATTTAAATACCATACTGACAAGAATGTCACTATTTTTCTCATTTCCATTGAACTCCCAGACAACACACTAAAATAATAAAATTTTTCACAATTGGTCTTATCCTTGCAAAAACAGAATCATAAAAAAAATTTATTCATTCTTTCAACAACAACCTTTATGAGGAGGTTTTGATGAGTTTCACAACAAAATCATATGAAACCGACGTGCTTATCCTCGGTTCCGGAATTTCAGGCTGCGGTGCCGCCATCGCCGCAAAGAAAGAAGGCGTCGATGTTTTGCTTGTCGATAAAGGCGTCCTTGAAAGTTCCGGCAATATCGGCGGGGGAAACGACCACTTCATGGCTGTGCTCAACGAAGCGGAACACGATACGTTTGAAGACATGCGCAAATATTACGTTACGCCGACTTCCGGCATAACCGACACCATAGCCTATAATTTTTACAAAGCCATGCGTCCTTGCTTGGAAGTTCTTGAAGAATCCGGCATAGAACTTTTGCGCAATCCGGACGGAACCTATGTCCGTTCCGCAGGTTTCGGGCAGCCCGGACCATGGTGGATACATATCAACAAAGGGTATACCGTAAAATCAAAAATCGCAAAATACATCAAAAATCTTGGTATCCGCGTTGTGAACAATTTCTTTGTCACAAAACTGTTAAAAGACGGAGACCGCATTGCCGGCTGTGTCGGTTTTGATGTTTTGAAAGGCGACTTCGTCACTGTCCGCTGCAAAACAGCTGTTATCGCTTTCGGCTTGTCAGCCCAGCGGGTATCCACAAATTCAACACGCAAACCTTTCAACTGCTGGTATTCCCCCTATGTCACAGGCAGTCAGATCATATTGCCTTTGGAAGCTGGCGCTGCCGTTTTAAATCTCGATATTGCCGATAAGGGCACACTGCTGCCTAAAGGATACGGAGCTCCCGGCATGAACGGCATCAACAATATGGGCGGTCACGAATTGAACGCCAAAGGCGAACGCTTTATGGGCAAATACGATCCCAATTGGGAAAACTGCCGCCGCCGCGACCAAATCATGGGCACATTCCAGGAAGCGCTTGAAGGAAGCGGGCCTCCGTTCTATATGGATATGCGCCATTTCAGCGAAGAAGACGCAAGGCATCTCCAATACGACCTTATGCCCGGCGATAAGGAAACCTATTTGGATTATTGCCGCGCAAGAAATATCGATTTCACCAAAGAACCGCTTGAGGTCGAAATAGGGGAACGCATGATCGGCGGTATCATCAAATGCGACGACGAACAGGAAACCCCTATTAAAAACCTTTATGCCGCAAGTCTTTTGGCAACATTTTCCTGCTGCATGGGCATAGGCTGGACAGCTGGCGAACATGCCGCAAAACGCGCGAAAACCGTTGATATGCCAAACTTACAGGAAAAAGATTTTGAAAAAATGCACGATGAAATTTTCACGCATTTCAAAGAAACAAAATCTGAAAATGCAATCACATACACGGAATTTGAAGATGCCATCCGCCAAGTCATGGATTATTATGTCGGCTTCAACAGAACGGAAAAAGGCATGCTGCAAGCATTAAAGAGCATGCAAACCATTGAGGAATACATTCCCCGGCTTGAAGCGGCAACGCTGCGCGAACTCATGAGAATACGCGAAAGTTTGGAACTCTTTAAACTTGTACGCATTTACATTCAAGCCTGTCTGCAGCGTAAGGAATCAGGACGGGCGATGTATAACCGTACGGATTATCCGAACTTCGACCCTGCATACAATAAATGCCTGATCACCAGTCTGGACGAAAGCGGAGTTCCGCATTTTGACTGGACGAAATAAGGCTTGAAATATCAATAAGCAATTAAAAATAACCTTAAAAGGAGTAAGATATGCCTCCTGTTTTTGACGCAACAAAATGTAAAAAATGCCGTAAATGTGTGACACGCTGCCCAGGATATTTGCTTGAAATGGGTGAAAAAAAACCGGAAGTGCGTTTTCCGAACGAATGCTGGCACTGCGGCTGCTGCCGTATCGCCTGCGAACACGAAGCAATCAGCTTTGAATTTCCTCTTTACACAAGAGTTTGAATCCTGCAAACAAAACGCCGATACATATCCGGCACGTTAACCCATAACAACACTCTGACATGCAATTTTTTTTGCATGTCAGAGCGGAAAAACGCCGTATCTTTTTCACATTCTTTTTCCGTACATTAAATCAGCACATTAAATCAGCTGGGAGCAATAAAAATAAGTTGCTGACAACGGCAATAAAAAAATTTTTAATGTGATAAAATAAAAAAATCACAAGCTCGACAGTTGAAAATCACCTTTTGAGAGGATTTTATGGAAGCGACAACAACCCAAAATACTGCACTACAATCTAAAAACATACGCTATTATATCAACGCATTCATCACAATAGCCATTATGTTCGGTTTCGGTTATTTGCCTCCCATAGCCCCCATCACTCCCCTTGGAATGAAAATTTTGGGAATATTCCTTGCGCTGCTCTACGGCTGGACTTTTGTCGACCAAATATGGCCCAGCATATTGGGAATGATAGCACTGAGCCTGACCGGCTACGCACCGCTTGACACGCTTATGAAAAGCGGCTTTGGCAACAATACCGTCCTTCTCATGTGGGGCATGCTTTTAATCGCTTCACTGGTTGATTCCGCAGGCGTAAGCAAATTCATCGCCACCTATTTCATTTCACGGAAATTCGTTTTGGGAAAACCTTGGATTTTGATTTTCACCTTTTTCTTCACCATTTTCCTTATGTCGGCAATGACGTCATCCGTACCGACCATTGTCGTGGGCTGGGGGATTTTATACTGCATTCTCAACCAATTAGGATACAAAGCGGGCAATCCCCTATCCTCTTACATGGTGGTCGGCGTCGTTTATTCCAGCCTTATCGGTTTGGCGCTGTTTCCTTGGAAAGTGCTTCAAATGGTTGTTTTGGGCATGTTCGCAAATACGGCGGGCTATCAGCTTGAATATTCCCTGTATATTGCGCTGACGCTTCCTATCAGTATTGCCGCCATTACCGGTTATGTTCTTTTGGGCAAATTTCTTTTCCGCTTGGATGTTGAAAAGCTGAAGCTCGTCACTCAAGATTCCTTCGACCCGAAAGATTTGGAAATCAACACCAATCAAAAAATCATCATTTCCATGCTTGTTTTATTGGTTATCTTATTGATAGCTCCCAGCATCATGCCGAAAACATGGGCTGTCACAAAGATACTGCGGGGTATCGGAGCGCACGGCGTGACGTTCCTTATCCTCGGCATATTCGTATTCCTGCGCTTTAATAATAAGCCAATGATCAACATCAGAAAGTCTTCCAGCGACGTGCAATGGGACTGCATTTTCCTGACCGCCGCCATGCTTCCCTTTACCGCGGCGCTCAATGCCGAAAGCACAGGCATCAATGCCTTTTTGGTTGAAAAATTCAGCATTTTGTTTACCGGACTCTCACCGAACCTTTTCATTTTCCTTGTCATACTCATAACCATTATTTCCACCCAGTTCATGAACAATGCAATTTGCGGAGGAATTTTGTTCTCTATCGTTTACCCCTTTGCGGTAGCCATAAACGTCAACCCCGCAATGATTACCGTTTTGATGATTTTCTGCCTGGCGCTCGCCATGCTCACCCCGGCGGGCTCCCCCATGTCAGCCCTCATGTTCGGCAACAGTGAATGGGTAACTACAAAGGATATTTATACATATGTCGTCCCCGGAGTGATTGTCATTTTCCTTTGCGTGTGTGTTGTGGGCATTCCGGTAGGTTTTTTGGTGTTCTGACATATCTCTGAAAAAACAAAGCCGCTTGCGGCGAACCGCACCCCATTTATCGGGCACAGCCAAACCAATACTTGAGAAGCGGTTCGCGGCGAGGGGTTTTTCATTTAAAAAATAAAATTAAAACAATAAATTGAACGCACAATGCATATAATTTTTCTTGCGCTCTTCAAAAAGTCGGTATACATTCAAGTACACAAACGGAAAAGTATGTTCTAACCGTTTCTTGTGACGTATCATACTTGCAGTAAACAGGAAAATTGAATATGGCAATAGAAAAAGTCAAAGCGTATTTTAAAAAATTCGGCATGGAAAACAAAATACAGGAATTTAAAGTTTCCAGCGCAACCATTGAGCTTGCCGCTCAAGCCCTGCACTGTGAACCGTGCAGAATTGCCAAAACACTTTCCTTTTCGGTCAATGAACACCCCATATTGATTGTGGCTGCCGGCGACGCCAAAATCGACAATTCAAAATACAAAGCCCAATTCAAAACAAAAGCGAAAATGCTTTTGCCTGAAGACACCGAAACAATAATCGGGCATAAAGCAGGAGGCGTTTGCCCTTTTGCTGTCAATGAAAATATTGACGTTTACCTTGATGAATCATTGAAACGGTTTCAAACCGTTTTTCCCGCTTGCGGAAGTGATAACAGCGCCATCGAGCTGACCATTCCGGAACTTGAACAATATGCCCAAATGACGGCATGGGTAGATGTTTGCAAAAATTGGAATGAACCCAAGAACGATTAATCCGATATGCAGAAATATTGTACTATTCATATCGATAACAATATTAAATTCATCACGCCCGATAAAAAATAAAACACACCTCTTGCAAGCTGAAAAGCCGTTCAAAGAATACCCAAAAAGCGGCTTGAAAGTATTCCAAGCCGCTTTTTATTCACATTCTTTTAAGTTTTGCATCTAACTATTCATCCAATACCGGTGAATTAACAGTATGCATTAACGAAGCTGTTTCTATGGCATTAACCATATTGATAATTTCTCTTTCAGTCACTTTAAAAAGGACGGACTGGGCTGTTTCCAAATCAAAACCTTTTTCATAATTGCTTCAGGCATGATTTGATGGTGAAGCATAGACACATTAGCTATTATATAAACTGATACATCAGATAAATTTAAAACCGCTTCCATGCGTATTATCGCAAAACAAGCATTTTTCCGCAACATTCAATTTCAGTCGTTTTTTGAAACGCCGTAGGCTTTTTTGATATAATGCAGATTATAATCAATTCCCCAGTGGATTTGCTTGATAATGTATTCAAGCTTGGCAATATTCTTTTCCTTTATGGAATCAACAATCTGCCCATGCTCTTTAATCGCGTTTTGATACCATTCCCTGATGAAATTCTTGCGGGGAAAGTCCCAAAGCCTGTTTTTGATAGGCGTGATAATGCGTTCGGCGAAAACATTTTTGCCAAGCTCGGTGAAAACATCATGAAATTCATAATGGCATTTGTCATATGTGACCATGTCGTCCTCATTCAAGGCATTTCTCATTTCTTCATTTTTCAGGTAAAGATATTCCAAATGCTCCGGCGTGTAAAAATGCAGGGAGCTCATTATGAGCAGCGCTTCAAGCGTTCCGATGGTGCTGTATAAAAAAGGAAAATCCTCATATTCCAAAGAATTGATCACAACTTTGCTGCGCGGATAAATGGTCAGGAACCCTTCCGCTTCAAGCTTGATGAGCGAATCCCTCAAAGGAGTGCTGCTCATGGCGAGCTTTTTGCTGATATCTTTCAAATTCAGCGTGCTTCCCGGAAGAAGCACGCCGTCACGCATTTGTTTCAGCAAATATTCATAAACTTTTTCACGTGCGGACCCTTCGGAATGAATTGGCTGTATCATATATCTTCCTTTTATCATTATGCTTTTCATAAGTATATCAAATAAAACATCAAGTCAACAACAAAAATACAATTTATCTTTCAGAAAAATATATAATTATAAGAGGTTATATTTATTTCGCAAACAAAATCACAGAATTTTTTAAAAAAGGCTTTTCTTTTTTTAAAAATTTTTATATAGATAAGTTAACTGATATATCAGTTGAAACAACATAAAACATTTTCTTTGTTTTTAATGGAGGAACGTATGAAAAAATTATTGAAACAAGCGTTAGCGGCATGCGCCGCGGTTTTGCTGTCCGCCGGTATTTCCCAAGCCGCTGACTACAACCTTAAATTACAGACATATTATCCGGCGACAACCCTGCAAATCGCCAAAGGGTTTGCGGATAACGTAAAAGCCATGTCAAACGGCAGGGTCGACATTCAAATTTTCTCCGGCGGAGAACTTGTCGGCTCCGGCAATATCCTGAAATCCGTTAAAACTGGCATGATCGACATCGGACACGGCATGGGCCACCATTTTGCGGAAATGAAGACAGGCACGTTGGAATCCGGACTTCCCATGGCTTGGATGGACGCCACGGAAGCGCAAATCCTCTATAAGCACAGAGGATTGAAAGAAATTTTTGAAAAGCAGTATGAAAACGCCGGAGTGGTGTATCTCGGGCCGACCAGAGCTTCCGCATACCAGCTCCTGACCAAAACCCCGGTCAGCTCCCTTGATGAACTGAGAAAATTAAAAATCAGGGCGGTGGGCGCAGCAGCAAAAATGCTCACCAATTTGGGCGTGAGCTGTGTGAACCTTCCAGTGGAAGATATTTACATGGCGCTTTCAACCGGACAGATTGACGGCGTTCTGTACGGAAACGCGTTTGAATACGAAGAAACCAAATATTACGAAGTCGCCCGATATATCAATACGACGCCGCTCATCGACCCAATCACCGACACGCTGATCATCAATAAAAAACTTTGGGATTCTTTCCCTGACGACATTAAAGCCATTTTCAGAGCCGCCGCCGACTGCGCCGTAAACGATTACTATTTCTTCACGGCGAACGAAAGCATGCGCGTTATCGGAACCACGTTCAAAGACAAGACAACGTCTTTCTCCGCGGAAGACCAAAAAGAAATCCTCCAAGCCGCAATCAAAGTATGGGACGAGGAAGCGAAACGCTCTCCTGAATTTGCGAAAGGCGTAGAAATTTTGAAACAGTTCGCCAAAGAAAAAGGAAGACTCTAACCATGAGGGCTCAGGGCGGCAAGCCGCCCTGACTTTTTTGCAACATCAGCGGAAAAGGACGTATTATGATGACAATAAAAAGAATTGTGGAATGCATTGATAAAACGAACCGTTTTATCACATCGTTCACAATGTGGCTCATTCTTCCATTGATCGGCATCATGCTTTTTGAGGTGGTCATGCGCTATGCGTTCCATTCCCCGACGGTTTGGGGGGCGGAACTGAGTTCCATGATTTTCGGTATCTATATGATTTATTCGGGACCTTGCTCTGTTTATGAAAAAGTGCAGGTAGGCGTCGATTTGTTTTCTTCAAAATGGAAACCCAGAACGCAAGCCGCCGTGCATTGCCTCACCTATGTTTTCACCATGGCGTTTTTCGTCAGCATAATTTCTTTAACCTTTAAATACGCAATGGAATCATGGGAATTGAAAGAAGTGTCGACATCCGCGTGGGGTCAGCCCATTTATCATTGGAAAGCCCTCATCCCCATAGCCTATGTGCTGACTTTCGCGCAAACGGTTTCCGACTTCATCCGCAACGCATACCTTGCGATAACCGGGGAGGAATTATGATAGACGCGTATTCGACCACCGCATACATGTTTCTTTCCATGCTGCTTTTAATGGCAACAGGTCTGCCTATTGTTTACTGCCTCGGTGCAGTCGGCTCTCTTGCCGCAATTTTCCTTTGGGGCTTTGAAGCGCTGGACATCGTTTATTTTGCAACTGTCGACCTCATGAACAACCTTATCCTGAGCGCCGTACCGCTCTTTATTTTCATGGGCTTCGTCCTTCATGAATCAAAAATAGGCAGGGATTTGTTCGACACCGTCCATTTGTGTTCGGGCAGGCTCCGCGGCGCATTGGGCATAGGAACAATGCTTTTATGCGCATTGATGGCTGCCATGCTCGGAGTAAGTTCCGCGACGGTACTCTCCATGGGCGTTATCGCCGTTCCTGCCATGCTCCAAAAAAAATATGACAAATCACTGGCTGTCGGCATCGTACAGGCGGGCGGCGCATTGGGCTTTTTAATTCCTCCCAGCATGATGATGGTCATGTATGCCTTCATCAGCGGCGTTTCGGTCGGAAAGCTTTTTGCAGGCGGCATTGTTCCCGGAATTTTGCTTTCGCTGATTTATATCCTTTATATCGTCATCCTCGCATGGCTCAAGCCGGATTATGCTCCCGCCATGGAAACCGAGGAACCCGTCTGCACCAAAATCAAAGCCAAAGCCCTTCTTGAACTTGCGCTTCCATTAACCCTTATTTTCTCTATCTTGGGCACTATCTTCATGGGCTTGGCTTCTCCGACAGAAGCAGCCGCCATCGGCGCGGCAGGCTCCCTTGTCTGCGCCGCAATCAAAAAACGCCTGAATTTGGAAATGCTCAAAGCCAGCTGCAGGCAAACATTCGCTATTTGCGGTTTTGCGGCATACCTTATCATAGCGGCATTGATTTTCAGCAAAGTTTACACCGGACTTGGCGCGACAACAATGATCAAATCCCTTGTCCTCGGACTTGACCCCAATCCCATTGTCGTCATGGCGCTTATTCAGATCTCGTTTTTCATCTTAGGAATGTTCATGGACGACATCGCCATTTTATTCATGTGCATGCCCATTTATATCCCTATCATCATCGGTTTGGGTTTTGACCCCGTATGGTTCGGCATTTTATTTGTTGTCAATATGCAAATGGCGTATATCACACCGCCGTACGGGCTCAACTTATTTTACATGCGGGCGGTGGCGCCGAAAGAAGTCACCCTGAAAGACATTTATTGGGGAGCTGTTCCGTTCATTTTCCTGCAAGGGCTTCTTCTCATTCTTTTAATTTTGTTCCCGCAGCTTGTGCTTTGGCTTCCCGACTTGATTTTCGGATAAAAAAGGATTGAATATGATGACTGTAAATTCACTAGAAATACCAAGATTTTCCGGCATTAGAACCTTCATGCGCCTGCCTCAGGCGGCAGACGGACAAAAAGCGGACGTTTCCGTCATCGGGGTACCTTTCGATACGGCAACCTCGTTCAGACCGGGAACAAGATTCGGACCTGCCGCCCTGCGCGAAGCTTCCCTTATTCTCAAACCCTATTGCCCCGTCGTGGATGTGGATATTCTGGAACATTTGACAATCGCCGATTATGGCGACTGCCCGACAATTCCGGGATACACCGCGGAAAGCCTCGACAAGATTCAGGAACACTTATTTCCCTTTTACAAGGAAAACACCGTTCCCGTTGTCTTAGGCGGCGACCACAGCATAACCCTTGCGGAACTGAGGGCTTTTCATGAAGCGAAAGGACCTGCGGCACTGCTCCATTTCGACGCCCACAGCGATACCGTTCCGGAATATTTCGGAAAACCCTATAACCACGGCTCGCCTTTCTACCATGCCCTCAACGAAGGATTGATCATTCCGGAAAAATCCATACAAATCGGCATACGCGGACCTCTTTACGACAAGCATATCTTGGATTATCCCAAAAACAAAGGCTTGCGGATCGTCCTGGGCGACGAACTCCACAACAGGGGCTGTGATGCAATTATCGCCGAAGCCATTGCGCGGCTGCAAGGAAGCCCTGTTTTTTTAACCTTTGACATTGATTTTCTTGACGCTTCATACGCCCCGGGAACAGGCACCCCGGAAGTGGAAGGCTTTTCAACACGGCAAGCCCTCTGCATGGTCCGAAAAATCTGCAAAAAAATCGACGTGGCAGCCATGGATCTCGTGGAAGTTCTGCCGGATAAGGACGCTTCAGGCATAACCGCCTTAGCCGGCGTTTCAGTAATCCATGCCTTTCTCGCCGCCCTTGCATGGCGGAAAAGCAATACGCCTTCATAAAAAAACGGGTATCCCGATAAACATGTATACGCGCCATGCCCCGTTTGCCGAACGGGTGAAACCGATGAACGGGACATGGCGCAAAATGATGTAAATCAGAAACCATGGCAGGCAACTCATTTTCTTGCGAAAACGCCGTTGAAATCAAGAGGAAAAAGGGCAGGCGCATGAACTATGCAAAGGCTGTCCTGCATGGTGAGCAAATACAGCTTCTGCCCGTTCACGGTCGAAAGGGCAAGCCACAGTTTTCCGTCTTCCGGAAGCTCAGCGCGAAAAAAAAGCTGAGGCATTGTTTTTGTGTTTGCTAAGGGTTCATTTTTCCTGTTTTCCGCATTCACCGCATCTTTTTCAGCAAGCGTTTTTTCCTGCTCCAATTTCGCATTGCTGACCGCGCTTTCCTGCGGTTTCGCTTCGGCGCTCTTTCCCATAAATAAAGGAACAGTGCCGTAACCCTGCAGAAAAACCTTTTCATCTTCCTCGGTCAGCGTAACAAAGGTTTCCCCTTTGACATAACGTCCGAGCACCGGCTCATGCCAAATTTTTTGGGCTAATTCCTGTGTTTTCGCCACTGTTGCGAGCATAAAGGCATGGTCTTCCGGAATGGCGGGCACTTGCTCTTTAAACGTATTCGCAACGTCATTCCTGCCGCTTTCAAGCCAAATCTTATGTCCCTGCCAAAGTTTGCCGTACGCTTTTTTATCCGATTTCCTCACTAAAATCCGCCATGTCTGATTAAGCATGGAATCGGCTAAAGCGTATTGTTCGTTATCGGCTGTAAAATGAGCGTGTTTTTCATCCGTGAGGAAAAAATCTTCCTGAAAATCCTCCGGGCTTTGCTCTGCATTGTTTTCTGCGGCAGGCTGTTTAGCATGTTCCGCACGGCTTTCTTCTTCCAATGCCGACCGCGGGTCGAATTCTTCATAAAAAGAAGGCTCTTCGGCTGATATTTCCTGTCCAAAGAGCAAAATAAAAACAAAAATCCAAAAAATTTTCATACCGCACCGATTATGCGCCTGCGACACCATTTTTCGGATATGCCGGAGCATTCTCATACGCCTGCATGGCTATGCTCATATAAGCGTTATCAAAAGCAGCAGGTTTTTGAGGCAAACTTCTCGCAACGGCATAAAGCCCGGCAAGCATATCCCCAAAATCCACATGTCCCATGTGGGCGAGGCGTATCATCTCATCTTTCATAGGCTCCTGCCCTGCTGCGATAACCACGCCTGTTTCTTTCGCCGCAAGACCGACCAGTTCGCTGCCTGAAACGTTCTGAGGCATTGCGACGGAAGTGAGTCCCCATGCGTAATACGTTTTCGCAAAGGGCTCGAGCCCCATGGCTTTTATTCCCGCTCTGGTCATCTGCGCAAGGGCGAAGTGCTTTTGATAAAGAGCGTCCAAGCCTCCGCAGCCCCCGTGTCCTGAATCCTCAAAAATCATGGCAAGAGCTTCTTTCAAGCCCACAATCAGCGAAACCGGAGAACTGAAATTGGTTTGATTTTTCAACACGTTCTTAAGTTCCGCTTTCAAATTGAAATAAAAACAGCTTGTTTCCGTTTGTTCGGCTTTTTTCCACGCTTTTTCCGAAAAAGCAAGCAGCGAAAGACCTGCCGGCACCATAAGCCCTTTCTGCGAACCGGTTAAAAGAACGTCAATCCCCCATTCGTCCATAGGCGCAGGAGAAATTCCCACGGACGAAATACCGTCGGCAACAAGCAAGACATCATATTTCCGCGTTATTTTCGCAATTTCATGAATAGGGTGCATAACCCCCGTGGAGGTTTCGCAAATTTGAATGCAAACACCTTTTATATCGGCATGCTGTTTCAAAACCGCTTCAATATCTTCAGCTAAAACCGCCTCTCCCCAAGGCTTCGCAATTTCAACGATTTCCAAGCCCTGCACCTGTGCGATGGAACGCCAGCGTTCCCCGAATTTTCCCGCTTGCGCCACAAGGATTTTTTCACCACGGCTGAATAAATTGATGACAGCCGCGGTCATCGCTCCCGTCCCGGAACTTGCCAAGGGCAAAACTTCTTGCTCCGTGCCGAAAAGTTTTTTAAGATAAAACCGTGTTTCTTCCAAGACAGCTTTGAATTCAGGCTTCCTGTGATGTATCATGGGCATAGCCATCGCAAGGCGCACTCTGTCCGGAATCGCCGTGGGTCCGGGAGTTAAAAGGCGTAAATGATTTTGCATTTCCAATCCTACTTATTCAAATATGTTTTTGCGTAATTAATCAGCTGATACAATTCCGGAGCGTAAATAAGCGCCTGTCCGTAAATATTGATCATAATCAGAATAAAAACGGCGGCGGACCCCATATCCTTGGCGGCTTTCACCCGTACCGAATATTCATGGGTAATTAAATCGAGAGCTTCTTCAATGGCGGAATTAAAAAGTTCAGCCACAATGACCAAAAGCCATCCGGCAACGGATATTGAGGTTAAAAACCAATATTTATCCGTATACCACCCTAAAAAGCCCAAAAGAACCAATATGAAACATTCCTGCCGTATGGCGACGCTCACCCGCAAGCCCGTCAAAATGCCCTGTAAGGAGTAACTGAGCGCGTAAAAGATATGCACTATTCCATTAAAAAAACCTGTCTTTTTTTCCATAACCATTTCCCTTATGCAGATATGTTCAAACGTACCGGCTGAAAAAATCGCAGCTATTCTTGATAACCGGGCAATTCGACGGAATGGAAATTATCGCTTTGCCCGTTCGCTTTCGGACAAGCTTCACGCAAATAGCAAATTTCGCAAGCCCCTCTGAAAGGCAGAGAAGTCAAAACGCTGAAACGGCGTACCAAAGTAGGCTCACCGTCAAGATAAGGAATATTTTCCGCTTTCAAAGCTTCCGCAATGCTTTCGTTGGGAACGGGGCAGGGGGCACAGCCCGCTTGTTCCACTTCGGGCAAGATTTGATACACGGCGTTCATAATGATGCTTTGCCCGATACAGTTGAAACGGAACCCTTTTTCAGGGTCTTTCGCAAAAAGCTCATCCGCTTCCTGTTCCGCTTTTTCATTCAGCCAAACAACCAGATAATCGCCTTTTTCCGTTTTTAAAACAACGCTGTTCAGCTCTTTCGCCACACGTTCGAAAGTATGCACCATATCTTCCAGAACCTGTCCGCCGAGCCGGGTTTCCTGCAAAAGAGCCATGACGGCTTCCATATCGAAATAAGGCTGGACCTTGAGCACTTCTTTTGTGTAATTCGCCATATAATCCTCATAGATAAAGTATGAGAACAGTATATACGCTTTATGCGAGGTGTCAAACACATAATTTATATGCCTTTACATTCCTTGTCATGCAAAGTAAAATGCAAAAATGCAAGAGCGAAAACTTACATGAGGTTTTTATGAAAAACAAAATGAACAAATCGCAGCTGCCGAATAAAATCCGCTATGAATATCAGGAAGAAAGCAATCTCGCTATGCAATACGCCCATGGCGTTTGGGGGGGAATCAACCCCCAAGGGGAAATTGAAATCAATTTTTATACCGAACAAGATAAAATTCCCACAAATTCCGAACGCTATCTCAAACCAGACGGTTCGTTCGGACCGGAAATAACCCTTACGGAAGAAGACACCCGGATTGTCACACGCAAAATCAACGCGAAAGTCTTAATCAACCGGCACACGGCACGGGCGCTTTTAGGCTGGCTTGCCGAAAAGCTGGAAAATCTGGAAGCGGAGGAATTGCGCAATTTTGAAATGGAATTCAATAAAAACGGACGGAAACAATAATGGCTAAAAAAAACCGCTATCAATATCAGGAAAACACAAGCGGCGATGAAAACCGTATCAGCCGCTCGCAAAAAAAGCGGGACAGCACGGAACTGCAAAAACTAGGCGAGGAACTTGCCGGTTTGGCTCCCGCCAAGCTCGCCCTGTTGCCCCTTACCGAAGATTTGGAACATGCCTTCGCAGAATACAGAAAACTGAAAAGCAAAGAAGCGAAAAGGCGCCAGCTCCAGTATATCGGACGCCTTATGCGCGAAGCGCAGCTTGAAAGCGAAGCGAACGGCACGGAAGACATAGTAAGCGTTTATCTTGACGCAAAAGGGGATTTGTGATGCTTGCCCGGAACTTGCCCCGTGTTTATTGACAAGATCCGCCGCAAAGAGTATGATGAAACAAAATCTATGAAAAGAGGTGCATTATGCCATCATTAAAAACTATTTTATGTGCATTGGATTTATCGGAACACAGCCAAGTAGTGGCAGAAGAAGCCTCCATGCTTGCAAAATTATCCGGCGCAAAGATTTATGCAATGTATGTCGCTCCGACCATGACCCAATATACCGGCTTTCATGTGGCGCCCAGCACTATTGACGGCTTTGTCGGCGAAATCGTCACCGGTGCGGAAAACAGCATGGCTGAATTTGTGGCGAAACACTTTGAAGGCGTTGAAGTCGAAGCCGATGTGGTTGTCGGGTACGCCACGGAAGAAATTCTTGCGGCAGCTGACAAATACAATGCGGACATCATCGTTATGGGTACGCACGGACGCAAAGGCATTGACAGAATTTTATTCGGTTCCGTCGCAGAAAAAGTCGTCACCCAATCAAAAATTCCGGTTCTTACCATCCGCCCCGCAAACTTGACTGAAAACAACGGCTAACCGTTGTCTGACTGTTATTGACACATAAAAAACATGCCTTGAAATTGATTTGGAATTGATTCGGGCATGTTTTCTTTTTTTAAAAAGCAATAAAAAAGAGCATATCCCTATGCCCTTTTTTATTTCAATATACTGTAATCACAATATGATTATTCTTTGATCACGAAATTTCCGTTTTTATCCACTTCATACAATCTGTACAAAGGACCAACACGGTCGCCCTTTTGGTTGAAACCGAACGTTCCCGTAATACCTTCATATTCGCCCAAATCATTTTTCAAGTATGCAGAAAGCGCTTCGGCGTCAGGTTCCGTATTTTTCAGCGCTTCCACCAGAACATTGAACGCGTCCCCCGCCAAAACAGCCCAAACGGATTGGGGCAGCGTATCGTCATATTTGGCTTTATACGCATTAAGAAAAGCTTTGCCTTGTTCCGTGCTGAAGTCTTTCAGAACCGGAGGGCTTACGAACAAAAAGCCTTCAGCGGATTTTCCCGCAATCTTCAGAAGATCGAGATTATTGACAGCGTCGCCGCCGATCATGGGCACATCCCAGCCCATTTCCGATTTTTGACGGAGCAGCAAGCCCGCTTCCGGATAATAGGCGGTAAAGAAAATAAGATCCGGATTTACGGCTTTGATTTTGGTTAAAATCGGAGAATAATCCCTTTCTTTCGGCGTGAGGGCGTCGTAAAAAACAACATTGATACCGAGTTTTTCAAGTTCGGCGCGGCTTTCTTCCGCCAAGCCGCTGGAATAGGAAGAATTGTCATGCACAATGGCGACATTCTTATAGCCGAGCTTTTGAATATAGCGCGCGGCGACAATGCCTTGCTCATCATCACGGGGACATGTTCTGAAGAAATAATCGAGCCCTTTTTCCGTAAGGCGGACGCTGGTCGAACCTGTGCCTATCTGCAAAATTTCCGATTCGTCATAAATATTTTGGGTAGCTTCCGTCACGGCGGAACCATACGTGCCGATTACGGCGACAACTTCATTGGAAGCCAGTTTCTGCGCGGCTAAAGCGGCGCTTCTCGGGTCACCGGCATCGTCTTCGATGACAAGTTCAATCTGTTTTCCGTTAATTCCGCCGTTTTTATTCACTTCTTCAGCCAATAAGCTGACAATGCGTTCCATATCCTTGCCTTCGCTTGTCCAGCCGCCGGTAAGGGGACACATCAGACCGATCTTGATATTTTCGGCAAACGCCGCTCCGGTCCAGGCGAATAAGCATAGTCCCAAAAACGCAAACCATGTTATTTTTTTCATACATCCTCCAAAAGAAAAATACCGTTTCTTCATATAATGAATTTAAAAAAAATGCAAAAGCAAATTTCACCTGATAATGCATACATCATAATTGTGAAAAAAAGTTTTTCTTGCTCATATTTCATTTAGTTTCAATAAAAGACAAAATAAAGCCCTAACTTCTTGACGCAATCCGTTTTTAAAAGTAAAGTTATGCAATAACTATTTAAGAAGTTTTACTTCTTTCCCTTTTATAAAAACTTATACGGAGGCTACTTATGCGTTTCTCCATTGGACTTGGAAAAGACGGAGTTGAAGAACGTCTTGAACAAAATGGCGTTTCCCGCCGCGATTTTCTTAAATTCTGTTCCGCTGTCGCCGTAGCGATGGGACTCGCCCCATCCATGGCGCCATCCATCGCAAAAGCTCTTACCCAAGGCAAACGTCCTGTCGTTGTTTATCTTCACAACGCAGAATGCACCGGTTGTTCCGAAGCATTGCTTCGTACCTATCAACCTTTGCTCGACGCGATTTTATTTGACACCATTTCCCTTGAATACCACGAAACCCTTATGCAAGCTTCTGGTGAAATGGCGGAAAAATCCCTTGAAGAAGCGATCAACCACCCCGACGGTTTCATCTGCTTGGTGGAAGGCGCCATTCCTACCGCCCAAGACGGCATTTTCGGCACAATCGCAGGACATACCATGTATGACAACTGCAAAAAAATCCTCACAAAAGCGAAAGCTGTCGTCGCTATCGGCACATGCGCCGCTTTCGGCGGTGTGCAAGCCGCAGCACCAAACCCAACCGGAGCGAAAGGCCTCAATGATTGTTACGGCGAATTTGGCGTCAATGCAATCAACATTGCAGGCTGTCCGCCAAATCCGCTCAACATGGTAGGCGCATTGGTAGCACTTCTGCAAGGAAAAGAAGTCGAACTTGACGACAACAACCGCCCTCTTATGTTCTTTGGCGAAACCGTCCACGACCAATGCGAACGCCTGCCTCACTTTGAAGCCGGCGAATTTGCCCCTTCCTTTGATTCCGAAGAAGCCAAAAACGGCTGGTGTCTGTACGAGCTTGGCTGCAAAGGTCCAAGCACTTACAACAACTGCCCGAAAGTCCTTTTTAACGAAGTGAGCTGGCCGGTCAAAGGCGGGCACCCATGCATCGGCTGCAGCGAACCGGATTTCTGGGACAGCTTATCTCCATTCTATGAAGCATAATCCTTATCAAAAATTTTTACGCCAAATGGCATAACGTTATTATTAAAGAGAGCTGATATATGAGTCAAGTAACTCCAAAAAGCAATTACAGCGGACCGGTTGTCGTTGATCCGCTCACCCGTATCGAAGGTCACCTTCGCATTGAAGTTGAAGTAAAAGACGGTGTTATTAAAGATGCAAGAAGCTGCGGAACGCTTTTCCGCGGTCTTGAAAATATTTTAGTCGGCCGCGACCCGCGCGACGCGCAGCATTTCACCCAAAGAACATGCGGCGTATGTACCTACACCCACGCTTTGGCTTCCACCCGCGCATTGGAAGACGCAATGGGCATTGAAATTCCCGCAAACGCCACCCATATCCGCAACATCATGCTCGGCATGCTTTTCGCCCACGACCATATTGTGCATTTCTACCACCTGCACGCTTTGGACTTTGTCGATGTCGCTTCCGCAACAACCGCAGATGTCGCAAAAACAGCCGAACTTGCAAAATCCGTGTCTAAAAAACCGACTTCCCAAAAAGAATTGCAGGAAGTAAAAGACAGAGTAAGCAAACTTGTGCAAAGCGGACAATTGGGACCTTTCAGCAATGCATATTTCTTAGGCGGTCACCCATCCTACTATCTCACTCCGGAGCAAAACCTGCTTGCTGTCGCCCACTACCTCGCAGCACTTAAAATCCAAGTGAAAGTCGCACGCGCAATGGCTATTTTCGGCTCCAAAAACCCTCATCCGCAAACCCTTATCGCCGGCGGCGTGACTTGCTACAACAGCCTTGAAAAGGAACCTCTCAAACAATTCGAGGAACTGTACAATGAAACCATTGATTTCATTGAAAACACCCTTATCCCCGATGTTCTTCTCGTAGGCGGCGCATACAAAGATTGGGCGCAATTCGGCGGCGGCGCGGTAAACTATTTGTCTTTCGGCGAATTTCCGGCTCCGGGCAAAGAACGTGATTTAAACAGCCGCTGGTTCAAACCCGGTCTTGTGAAAAACCGCGACTTGAGCAAAGTATACGACATTGATTTCAGCAAAATCGACGAACACGTACGCCATAGCTGGTATGAAGGCGACAAGGCGCGCCATCCGTACGAAGGCGAAACCAAACCGAAATTCACGAAAATCGGCGACACAGACCGTTATTCATGGCTCAAAGCCCCACGGTACGACGGCTTGGTCATCGAAACCGGACCTTTGGCAAGCATGGTTGTAGCCTATGCGCAAGGACACAAAGAAACAAAAGAAACCATTGATTTTGTTTTGAACGCTCTCGGTCTTAAACCTGCCGACCTCTTCTCAACACTCGGCAGAACCGCAGCCCGCGCTTCCGAATGCCTCATCGTTACCCGGCAAGTAAAAGTTTGGCTTGAAGAACTCAAGAAAAACCTCGCCAAAGGCGATACGAAAATCTGCATTGACACTGAAGTTCCGGCTGCCGCCAAAGGCGTCGGCATTGTCAATGCTCCGCGCGGCGGTCTTTCACACTGGATCGTCATTGAAGACAGCGTGATTAAAAACTTCCAGCTTGTCGTGCCTTCAACATGGAATTTGGGACCGCGCGACGCAAAAGGAAATATGAGCGCTGTTGAAGAAGCCCTTATCGGAACGCCTATCGCAGATCCGAAACGTCCAGTTGAAATCTTGCGTACCGTTCACTCCTTCGACCCATGCATGGCTTGCTCCGTTCACGTTATTGACAACGAAACCAACACAAGCCGCGATTTCAGAATCCTCTAAAATATGAAACTAAAAAAATTGCACTCCCTGAAAAGAGTGCAATTTTTTTGTTTAATATGCTTTTTAAGCATAAAAAATTTCTCCCCAAAAGATACAACACACACTATCCCATTTATTTTTACATGATTTTCTGTATGTTTCTGGAAGTAAAATGACAAAAAATACTTCCGCTCATTCTTATAACATCCTTATTTAACACTATTTTTGTTTAACAAAATCAGTTGCATAAAAACAACAATGAGCCTATACTTATTTATGTTATGCAAGCAAGCTTTCCTTAATAAAATTTTTATTCAAGGAAACAAAAATGAAAAAATTTTTATTGGTATTTCTTAGTGTCAGCCTGCTTTCCGGGTGCGTAAGCAGTGTGAGTTTCAATACGGGCTTTATTCCTCCGCCCAGACACTATTACTCCACAACGGAAAGTGTCAGCGTTATAACCGCAGCACCGGTAACAAACGGACAAACAATTGTCGAAGAAGTAATCATACCGAAACAAACCGTGGTTATCGAAAAGACGTATCCTGTTTATCCCGCCTTATCCGTCGGCTTTTTTTATCCTTTCGGCTACTACAAACCGTATTGGCATGGCAGACGTTACCACCGCCCGCCGCCCCCTCACAGACCGCGTCCGCCCCACGGGCGCCCTCCCCGTCCTCCGCGCCGCTGATTTGACAAAACAATTCATCATAAAAAAGGTACCTGTTTCAGGTACCTTTTTCTTTCTTCATGCCATATAAATTTTAAATCACATCTGCGGAACAACCATATTGCGGCCTGCCGTCTTCGCCCTGTACAGATTTTCATCGACACGCTGGAGCAGTTCCTTTACGCCCTCGCCCTCACGGTAGGAAACAAGCCCGATACTGACGGTAATCGGCTTATGGTTCGGCGTAACCATATTCGTTTCCACAGTATGCCGGATACGCTCCGCGATACGGTAAGCATTTTCCAAAACGGTATTATGCAAAATAATGATAAATTCCTCGCCTCCGAAGCGCACGACATAATCTTTGTCACGCAGCGTTTTTTGCAAAAGCATGACAAGCAGCTGCAAAACCTGATCGCCGACCAAATGCCCGAAGGTATCATTAACCGCTTTAAAGTAATCGATATCAAGCATCAATAAACAAAAATCCCTTCCTTTTTCGCTTGCTTCCTTAAATGCTTCCTCTAGAAATCCGGCTAAAACATTTCTGTTATACGCACCGGTCAGAGGGTCAAGCGCGGAGTTTTTGATGATATTTTGCTGTTCCTGCTCCAAATCGACAACTTTTTTATTCAATCTGTTCAAAATGCTTTGAAAGAATGTTGCGTCATAATAAATGGAAACCAAGCCTTTCTTACGGCTTTCCGTTTCAAAGCCGGAGAGCCAGTAAACATAATTCCTCTGTTCATCATCAAGTCCGAGGCTGAATTCCTGCTGGACAATAGCGGACTGGTCAATGGCATATTTGCAGTTTTCATAAAAAACTTCCCTGTCTTCATCGGAAAAATACGCCAAATGCGTAACGTCCAAACCTTGATAATCGGTTTGGTTCATACACACGACTTTCTTATATTCTTCGTTTACGAGCAAAAATTTCGCATTTGCGTCTTTTATGGCGACAGGCAGCGGAATGGCATTGAAAGCACTTAAAAAATACTGATTGTCTTCTTCCATTTTTTTAATTTGTGCAAGCCGGGCTGAATGTTGTTTTCTCAATGCCTCAAATTGTGCTTGTTCTTCACCTGAAAGCTTATTCCACAACGCTTCTTCCGCACTGAAATCATGCATATTCATAAGCCATTGATAGCAATTTTCCGATATGTTCATACTAATCTCTGCTGTCTTTTATAATGAAATCACTCAATGATGACAAAGTTGAAACAAGATAACATTTTGTTTTTTCTTGTTTTATTCCAAAAACTTCACTTGAAAACCCCGTAGGTTCTCCTTTCCTTTGCAGATGAAATTTCCGTGCCGTCTGTTCTCCTTTTCCGGTCAAAACCAAACAGGAAAGCGCAAACCCCGCTTTTATTCCAAAAACGACATCTTCCATCTTATCCCCGACCATGGCGCATTCATCCGCGCAAATGCCATGTTTTTGCGATAAGTATTCCCACATTCCGAGGGCGGGCTTGCGGCAGGAACATTCTTCCTCCGGCGCATGGGGGCAAAAGGCGTAATCGGAAATTTCCACACCCTTTTCAAGCAAGAGCTGTTTCAGCGCCTCTTGGCAGGCAAAAAAATCATTTTCTGAAAAATAGCCTCTGCCAATTCCGGATTGGTTTGTTACCACAAAAATCTTAATAGCATTATCCCGTAACAATTTCAAGGAATTTGACACCCCCGGAAAAAGTTCCACTTGGGCGGGGTCGGAAAGATAATGCTTATCGAGAATAAGCGTTCCGTCCCTGTCTGCGAAAAGATATTTAATCATAAAAAATCCCTATGAAAATTTCCGGCGCATACGCCGTTCCTCTACCAGGAATTTTCCTGTCACGGAAGCAGGGTCCGCCATAATAGCCTCCGGCGTGCCCTCCGAAATAATGGTTCCGCCATTTTCGCCGCCTCCGGGACCGATGTCGATAACATAATCGGAAGCCAAAATCACATCCGTGTTATGCTCGATAACGACAACGCTCGCCCCGCGCTCCACCAGCTGGTGCAAAACCGTCACCAGTTTGCCCACTTCGTGCATGTGCAGCCCCGTTGTCGGTTCATCCAGAATATATACGGTATTCGGCAAAGAACGCTTGCCAAGCTCGCGGGAGATTTTTATCCTTTGCGCTTCTCCGCCTGAAAGCGTCGTTGCCGGCTGCCCTAAACGGATATAACCGAGTCCCACGCTTTCAAGCATGGCAAGCCGCCTTTCCAGAGAAGGATAATTTTCAAAAAACTGCCTTGCTTCGCTTACCGTCATATCCAACACTTCGGCGATATTCTTATCCTTATAGTGGACTTCCAGCGTTTCCCGATTAAAACGCTGACCTTTGCAAACATCGCACTGCACAAAAATATCAGGCAAAAAGTGCATTTCGACACGGATCTGTCCGTCGCCTTTGCACGTTTCACAGCGCCCGCCCGCAACGTTGAAACTGAACCGTCCCGCCTTGTACCCGCGCCGTTTCGCGTCCTGCGTCATGGCGAAAATATTGCGTATCTCATCAAAAATCTTCGTATAGGTTGCAGGATTGGAACGGGGCGTCCTGCCGATAGGGCTTTGGTCAATGGACACGACACGTTCGATTTTATCGATATTGACAATCCTCTTCACTTCCCCCGGCTGATCGACCTTTATCCCGCAGTGCATGGCTATATGCTTATACAGCGTATCAATCACAAGGGAGCTTTTGCCGGATCCGGAAACGCCCGTCACACACGTAAGCAAACCTAAAGGAATGGCGCAGTCGATGTTTTTGATATTGTTGGTCGTCACGCCTTTCAAGGTTAAAAACTCTTTGGGCTCGCGCCGTTCATCGGGAAGAGGGACTTTCATATCCCCGCGCAAATATTTTGCCGTGAGCGAATGCGCATTTTTATACAATTCCTGCACAGTTCCCGCAAAAACAAGTTCTCCGCCGTTCGCCCCCGAAGCAGGTCCCAGTTCCAAAATGGTATCCGCCTCGCGGATAGTCGCTTCGTCATGCTCCACAACCAAAACCGTATTGCCTCTGTTTTGCAGGCTTCGCAGCGTTTGAATAAGCCGCTCGTTGTCACGGGGGTGCAGACCGATGGACGGTTCATCCAAAACATAGGTCACCCCGACCAAACCGGAACCGAGCTGGGAAGCAAGACGTATGCGCTGGGACTCCCCGCCGGAAAGGGTTATCATGGAACGGGCGAGGGAAAGATAATCAAGCCCCACATTGAGCATGAAAGAAAGACGGTGCGTCAATTCCTTCAATAAAGGTTCGGCAATGATCGCATGCCTGCCGGTAAATTCCAAACTTTCAAGCCAAGCCAAAGCCTTTGCAATGGAAAGACTGCAAAATTCGTAAATATTATATTCTGCCGCCGGATTTTTAACATGGGCTTTGCCCACTTTCACGCAAAGCGCTTCCGGACGCAGCCTTGCCCCCCTGCACTGCGGACAGTCCACCGCATAGCTGTATTTCGACAAAATTTCACTCCATGCATCGCCATGCGCCATGAAACGTTCCAGCAAATACATCACCCCGGACCAGTGGGCATTACCGCTTGCGCTTTCGTCCAGCGCCCGATTGAGGCTTGTTCCGCCCATGAAATTCCGGCGCAGGCTTCCTGTTCTGTTCACGCCCCCCGCTTCGCCATGAAAAAGGGCTTTTTTGGCTTCTTCGCTGAAATCTTTCAAAGGCATATTCAACGTGAAACCATGCCGCCTGCCCAGTTCCGCAAGAGGTTTTTCTATTTGTTTCCATGTATACGGGCTGGAAAACGGCGCCAATGCCCCCTCGGCAAGGGACAGGCTTTCATCCGGCGCGATAAGTTGGGAATCGAACGTCGCCACAGTGCCTATGCCTGCGCACTGCGGGCAAGCCCCCTGCGGGCTGTTGAACGAAAAAAGCTGCGGAGAGGGAACCGGCATTGTCGTATGGCATTTAGGGCAAACGCTGTCTGTCGAATGGACGACGTCTTCCCTGCCCTCGCAGGACACAATGATACGCCCCTCACCGTATTTGAGAGCCAATTCCACAGAATCAGCCAGACGGGTGCGCATGTCTTCCTTGATAACCAGCCTGTCAATGACCAAATCGATACTGTGCTTTTTATTCTTATCCAATTCAGGTGCTTCATCGAGGGTGTAAATTTTCTTTTCTTCACCAAGAGTCGCCACCCGCACCCGCACAAAACCGTCAGCTTTCAATTTTTTAAACCTGTCCTGATGCGTGCCTTTTTGCATTTCCACAAGCGGCGCAAGCAAAACAAGCCGTGACCCTTGCGGCAAATCCATGATGTCGGCAATGATTTCATCAGAGGCGCGGGCTTCAATGGGAGTACCGCACTTCACACAATACATCGAACCGAGCCGCGCGAAAAACACCCTTAAAAAATCATACACTTCCGTCACCGTGCCCACAGTCGAGCGCGGATTTCGCCCCGTGGTCTGCTGCTCAAGACTTATGGCGGGAGAAAGCCCCTCGATTTTATCCACCAAGGGCTTATCCATTTTAGGCAAAAACTGGCGGGCATAGGCGGACAAAGACTCCACATAGCGCCTTTGCCCCTCTGCGTAAACAATATCAAAAGCAAGGGTCGATTTGCCGGACCCGGAAGGACCGCACACAACCACAAGTTCATTGCGCGGAATACGCACATTGATATTTTTCAAATTGTGCTGTCTTGCCCCTTCGACAATGATCGCACCGTTTTGCTCCGTATTTTGCTTTATCTTGTTTTTCTTTTCTGACATATTGTTTCCTTTTTCTTTGCAGTTACGTTAATATCATTTCTATAATATTTGGCAAGCACAAAAAATCATACGAAAAAAGCCCCTTATCTTGGGGAATAAAGGGCTAAAAAAGGAGGCAGTTTAAAGGAGAGTTTTATATAAACGGTGTTTTTATAGGGGTTCCGAACTCCCCTTGCTTTATAAGCTATGTAAACATATCAAATCAGAACTTTGATATGATACCTGTTTATCAGCAAGGACCGTGCCAAACATACGTAAAAATTAAAATATAATAAATTCAATAAAATAAAAATATATTTTTTACAAACTCATCTCACAGCCCCTGCCGCCTATACAATCTTTGCACAGTTTTTCCGCCTTTCTGTATAAATTTTATACAGCATATAAGCCCATACAAAATTCATCCATATGCCTTTTGTTCTTTTCTTATCTCACTTAAAAAATTATTCCTCTTTAATCAAACTTTTCAAGCAATTACGAAATTCATTTACAGAAGTCACTTTTTTCCATTTTATTTTATCAAATTGTTTAAAATATTTTTCTTGGGCATTTATGGCAGATATTTCTTTTTCCCGCAAATTATCTGATTTTGCTTCGACAATTAAACCAACTTGCACCTGTTTATTATTTTTTATGGCATAAACAAAATCAGGACTTGTTGTTCCGCCGGTATAAAGAGGAACTTTTACACTACGTCTTGGAAGTTTTCCAAAAACAAGAACTTCTTTCTGCGGGGCTTCCTTCAAAATATCCTGCTCTATGCCACTGTCAAAAACTTTTTTGTCATACAAATAATTTTTCTCAACCTCAAAGGTTTTATCTTCCTTTAGACCCAATAAATTTTGCTCTATTTCATCAAGGAAAACACCGTCTTTCATAAGGCTGGTTGCGGCAATAAAATCTAAAGAATTATATTCATATCTTGTTGAAAAATATTCTGCAAATTCTTTTTCAAAATTAACATTGATATTATTCACAGAATTGATATTGAATTGCTCTTTATTCACTCCATCAGGATATAATTCAGACATTGCCTTATGAATTATATGTACAGGAATATTGGTAACCATTGAAAGTTTTTGTAAAAACACACCATAAGGCAAGGTTCCCACAGGAAAATTCAAATCTTCTGTCGTTTCCTTGATAACGAGCATACCATTTTCAACAACCAATTTTTTATGAACAATAGTTCCGGAATTTAATTGAAAAGCATTATTTTTTAAGGAATGTTTTAAAATATTTTTTAAATCTTCATTAGGGATTTGGTCATACTCAACCATAAATCTTTTTGTAATTTGTTTCCATAATTCCCTAATTTTTTCCCAATTTTCTTTCCGGAATTTTACTATAGAATTTTTTCTGCCATTTTCAGTAATAATATTTTCTTTCAGAACATATTCTTCAGGCAAATATTTTACAAATTCTTCAAAATTTGTAATCTCACCCTCACGGTTAATAATTTTCTCAGTCAGCAAAGAAATAAAAAGCTCGTCCCTATTTTTTTCTGTACATTCCTTCCCTTGTTTGTGCAAAACAATATCGCACAATTCATCGGTTATTTTTTTATATAATTGTTTATTATCACTAACAATTTCTTCTTTTAAACTTTGTGCAAAATCTTTTTCCGACCAATCAATAATTAAATCTAAGTAATAATCTTTATCCGTGTTTGACATTCTTTTACCGCTGGCATTCACGGGTAAACGCAAGCCCCTGCCGACTTCCTGAATTTTGCTTATTTCACTTCCGCTTTTCCGTAATTTTGTAATTACAAAAATATTCGGATTATCCCAGCCCTCACGTAATGTCCATTTTGAAAAGAAAAACCTTCGCACAACCCATGCACTATTTTTATCTTTAAAAGAAAGCATTTCCGATTTATTTCTTAAAATATCGTCAATCTGCTTTTGAATTTCTTCATCAGCCTTTCCTGTATCTTCCGCAAAATAGCCGGCATGGGTTTGCCCGATATTTTTTAAACTTTCTTTTAAAAATTCTTTATATTCTTGGTTCGTTTCCTCTTTTATCAACGCTTCAAGTTTATGTTTTAATAATTCTTCAAATTTTTGTTTAAGCCAGCCCTCATTTTCTTTATTACGGTAACTCTTAATATCATCAATAAAAAATAAGGATAAGGTTTTTATATTCTCTTCCCAGTTTTCTTTTTCTTTTTTAAAATGCGTATCAATAGCTTGTTTCAATAATATTTCCTGATAACTTTGCAGAAAAACATCGGAAACCAACTGCATATTGCTTTCAAGATTCAACCCGTTGGAAAGAAGTTTCTCTTTTCCTCCAACATAGTATAAATTGCCTCCGAAATCATCGGGTAACAATTCTCCCTTTTCTATTTGATATTCCTTATTATCCTTTTTTAATGTCAATGCAGTATTGGTTAACCCGACAACTTTATAAATTGAGCTTTCCTCTTTTATTAAACTTGGATATTGGATATTTACCCCTTTGACCAAACGCTGATTAAAAGAAGACAACGCATTTAAATCATAGACCAAATTTTTATAATCGATTTTTTTCTGCTTATTTTTGCCGGTTCCGACTTCAATTTCCGGAAACGTCGCCCCAAAACGGAGAATACATTGCGGGGCTAACTCCTGAATGCTCCGCATCGCCTTATTATCTTGTTTAAATCTGTGTGGTTCATCAATAATGATAATAGGCTTGATTGCTTTAATAGCGGGATATATCTTTGAATACGAATCAAGCAATGTCTGGTCGAATTCCTTGGTTTCCATACTCCGCAACATGGCGTCGTTAATCAACAAACAAAAAACAGTATTTTTTTCATGCATTGAGCCGTCTAAAAAATCTTTGAGGTGGCTTGGAATGGTTTTTCTGCCTTTTTTCGTTTCAAAATCTTTACTGTTTATTACAGATAAAGCGACTGTGTAGTTTGTTTTTAAAACTTCATTTAAATGTTTTTGCACATATTGTGCCTCTATAAAATTTTTCGTGCCTTCTTTAATCGCAAGGCTGGGAACGACAATAATAAATTTCTGCAAGCCGTATTCAGCAAAAAGTTCATACATTATCCGTGTATAAACATAGGTTTTGCCCGTACCTGTTTCCATTTTAACATCAATAAAATTTTTCACCTGCACATCGGGATTTGCCTCAGCTTTTCTTCGGGAATTATCTTTTTGGGAGAATTCTTTCAATATACATTGAAGCGCTTCTTCTTGGTGCGGTAATTGCTCTAAAAAAAGTTCCATATTAAAATCTCTCTATGATATTAATCTGTTTTTCAACATCAAGAACACTTTTTAAATTATTTTTCAATTCGGTTAAATTGGTAAAATCAAAACTGTGATTATACAAATAAATAGTATTAACACGTTGCTTTCTTTTACCAATCATATTGAGAAATTCTTTTGTATGCCCGCTGTTCCAGCCCTCATTGATAAAATATAAAGAGCGGTACGCATCAGGAGAATAAGCAACATAATCTTTAATATGCAATTCCTGAATAAGGGTATTAAATGCAAAACCGTCAGCAATAAGCCATGTTGCAAGAAGCGTATCTTTTCCTGTTGCAGCCAAATCAGTATTCAGACTCTTGCCAGAAAAATCATCCAAGGATAATTTATCACTATCCCAAAGCAAAGGCTTATTGGGATTAAATTCTTCAATTTTAGCCAATATCTTAGTATCGGAAACAGAAGCGATTTTATAATGTTTAAAACCGCTGCTGTCTTCTAGTTTTTTTGCTGCATTTTTAATCCTCTGTCTGCTTATTTCGTCAATAGTCTTATAGCCTTGTTTCTGTGCTTCCGAATTTTCTTTGACCGGTTCGTCAAGCTGAACCATAATATATTTGCGGTTGCCTCCGTCCTCTTTGTTTAATTGCATGACAGCATGGGCGGTAGTTGCGGAACCTGCGAAAAAGTCAAGGATAATGTCATCACAATTCTTATTTAATATCGTTGCACTTAATATAAAATCTTTTAATAATGATACTGACTTAGGATAATTGAAAATATTTTCTAAATTTAATTGTTTTAAATCATGTACACCATTTTTATTTAAATGTTTTACAATTGTATAAAGTTTTGATGTATCATCTGCAATTTTTCTATATCTTCCTACAATATTTTTATTTTCTTTTGGAATTAATATATAATCACCTTTTATTATTCCTTCATCAATTTCATCTTTCTTTTTTTGGTCATAAAAATTTAAAATATCCTCATAAGAACAAGTTCCATATTTTCCAAATTCTTCCCGTAACCAATCTGTTTCTATCCAATATTGTTCACCATTTTTTTCTATAATTTGTCCTCTTATATCTTTAGGCTTTCCTAATGGCGTATATTTTAATATGTTTTTAGTATAAGCTAATAAGTAATCATGCCCAATTACAGCATTTTTTGCCAATCCGCCACCTTCTGAACGTATTACTATAAAATTTGCAATAAAATTCCCTTCCCCGAAAATCTCATCACAAATCAATTTCAAATTTGCCTGTTCATTATCGTCAATGGAAATAAAAATAACCCCGTCTTCTGTCAGTAAGCGTTTCGCCAAGGCTAAACGGGGATACATGAATGTAAGCCACGCAGAGTGTGAGCTTTTACCTTTCAGGCTTTTTACCCGTTCAATTTCTTCCGAAGATAAGCCTAATTTTTCTTCCAACTCTTTGTCCGTAAATTTAAAATTATCCTTATACACAAAATCATCATTGCCCGTATTATACGGAGGGTCTATATAAATAAGCTTTATTTTATTGGTATAGGCTTTTTGCAAATGCTTCAGGATTTCCAAATTATCACCGGTAATAAAAACATTTTCGCTGTTTTTGTTTTCTTCCCGTTCATTCCATGCAGTATCAGGCACAAGCATTGTTTCCGTATCCAGTTCTTTTATATACTTGGCATAACTTTTCCCGACAAATCTTAATTGAAAACCGTCACCAATTTCGTCCTTATCATATTCCATATTGAGAGCATTATTATTTTTTATAATTGCTTGCAAACCATTATTCATAACCACCTCAATTTACTATTAACTTAAATTTTACTTTCTTTAATCAAGATACACTGTTCACCTCATGAAAGCAAGGTAAATCACCGACAGCGGATTTGCTCCGTATCTTCGGCAAAACCGTTCCGTTTCGTATTCACGCAAAAAAGCCGCCCGGCAAGCAGGCGGCTTTAGTTTTTTACCAACATATTTTTATGGCATTACTTCACTTCGCGGTTAAATTCGTCAAGAGCCATGCTTACGAACTTGCCGAGGGCGAACAAGGCGATAATGTTTGGAAGCACCATGATACCGTTGAAGAAGTCCGCCAAATTCCAAACAAGGTCGACCTTGAGCACGGAGCCGAGGACCAAAAAGACGATGATAACAAGCTTATACGGTCTAACCGCCTTTGTTCCGAACAAATACTTGATGTTTTGTTCACCGAAGAAAGACCAGCTCAAAATAGTCGAACCTGCGAAAAAGAACAAACAGACGGCAACAAAGGTGCTGCCGAGAGGTCCGAGCCCGATGGTGAAGGCTTTTTGAGTAAGAGCTATGCCCTGCGGCACGGCATTCGGATCGGTTCCAAGCGCGCCGGTCATAAGAATGACGAATGCCGTCATATTGAGCACGACAAAGGTATCGAAGAAAACACCGATAATGGCGACCAAACCTTGCTGGGCAGGATATTTAACCTTTGCGATAGCGTGCGCATGAGGCGTTGAGCCCATACCGGCTTCGTTTGAGAAAAGCCCGCGGGCAACCCCGTAACGCATGGCTTCCTTAATGCTCGCCCCGATAACGCCGCCTGTTGCAGCCATGGGGTCGAAAGCGCCTACAAAAATCATTTTGAAAGCCGGAATAAGCTGGTCGATATGGATAACCATAACAATAACGGCACCGATGATATAAAGCACCGCCATGAGAGGCACCATTTTTTCCGTGGTATATGCCAAACGGGAAACACCGCCGAGAAAAATGAAACCGACGAAAGCAGCAACAAGCAAACCGATGACAAAAGGAGGAATGCCGAAAGCGGTATAAAAAGAATCGGCGATGGAGTTCGCCTGCACCATATTCCCGATAAAACCGAGAGCCAAAATAATGGTTACGGCGAAAAATCCAGCCAAAGCTTTGCTGCCGAGCCCTTTGGAAATATAATAAGCAGGTCCGCCGACACTGTGCCCTTTATCGTCTTTTGTCTTATAAATTTGAGCGAGGACAGCTTCGACGAAAATGGTCGCCATACCGAAGAAAGCCGCAATCCACATCCAGAAAATAGCACCCGGACCGCCGCATGCGATAGCTGTTGCCGCACCTGCCATATTCCCCGTGCCGACTTGCGCCGCAACGGCGGTTGTCAGGGACTGGAACGAACTCATGCCGTCCTTGCCTGCCTTTTCCCCTTGTAAGGACATATCGCCAAAACCATAGCGCACAGCCTTAAAAAAGCGTTTAACCTGGACGAATTTGAGTTTCAAAGTAAAATAAATGCCGGCACCAACTAAAATTGGAATCAGACAATACGGTCCCCAAAGGATGCTGTTGATATCTGAAACCAACACATTAAGTTGATCCAAAATCTGGTTCATGCGAAACCTCTCAAAATTAATTGTTTAACCAAAAGACTCAACCATTTTTACAATTTTGTAAAAATAAATAATACTGCATTATACAAGAATAAGCAAGCATTATCTTCTTAAATTAAAATTCAATCATACCGATAAATATCTTTTCCTTGGCAATATGATTATCAAGAAAAAAAAGAACTCTTCGGCGGAAAACAAAAATTACAATATTGTAAACAGAGCAGTTCAAACCGATACGGGGGCAAATCTGAAAACGTTCATACTGGAAAAAAAACGCTTAAGCGGTTTTTGAAAAACGGGATAAAATGAGAAACAAAATAAAACGGTTTCGTCAAAGAAAAAAAGCCTCATATCGCTATAAGGCTTTGGAAATTTTAGCGATTTTATGGGATTTTACGGCAAACCCCGCGTCCATGAGCTTTTTCAGTTCCTTCGCCCGTATGGTATCGGTGTTCGCCCCTAAAATGACAGCCAAAAGCCTTGTGCCTCCGCGCCGCACCGTGCTGACGATATTGTAGCCCGAAGCCCTCGTCCAGCCGGTTTTCAGCCCGTCCGCCCCTTGGTATCTGCCAAGCAGCGGATTTTTATTTCTCAATACATAGTCGCGGTAGGCGTATTGCTTCGTATTATGATACGTCAGGCACTCGGGGTGCGTCATGATATAATTCCGGCTCAAGGCGAGCATGTCGTTCGCCGTTGTGTACTGCCCTTTCGCGGGCAATCCATTGCAGGTTTTAAAAACGGTATGGTTCATTTTAAGGCGTCTTGCCTTTTCATTCATAAGCCGTACGAATTTTTTTTCGGAACCTGCCATATGTTCCGCAATGGCGACGCAGGCGTCATTGCCGCTTGCAACAGCCATGCCGTACAAAAGCTGTTTTACCGTGACAATATCGCCCTTTTTCAGGTGCATGCTCGAACCGCCCGTGCACGCCGCCTTCCGGCTGATTTTCACTTTCGTATCCAAGCTGATTTTTTTGGCTTTTATGGCATCAAAAACCAAATACATGGTCATAATCTTCGTAAGCGAAGCAGGCGGAATTCTCTTGTTTTCATTTTGCTTATACAGCACCTTAACGGAGTCCAAATCCATTAAAATCGCCCCGCGCACGTTCAGCGGCGCGGCGGCGGCATGAAAACCGAAACTAAAAAAACAAAGCAAAACACAAATTATCCGGGCTATCATCATTCTGTTTAATACCATTAAAACCGTTGTTTTCTTTTGGAAGAAGAAGGAATATTCAATGCCGTCCTGTATTTCGCCACGGTTCGGCGGGCGATGTCAACCCCTATTTCCTGTTTTAAAAGCTCGCAAAGCTTCTCGTCGGCAAGGGGGTTTTTGGGGTCTTCCTTACCAATCATCTTCTTAATAAGCGCTTTCACGCTTTCCGAGCCGACAGAGTCGCCGTTGTCGGAACTCAGGGCGCTGTTGAAGAAAAATTTCAGCTCAAACACCCCATGCGGCGTGGAAACATATTTATTGGTCGTAATACGGCTTACAGAAGATTCATGCATTTCAATATCTTCCGCTATATCTTTTAAAATAAGAGGCTTCAGCTTATCCACGCCCTCTTCGAAAAACGAACGCTGGAATTTGACTATGCTTTCCACAACCTTATAAAGGGTGCGCTTTCTTTGTTCAAGACTTTTGATAAGCCATGAAGCGGACGCTATTTTCTTATTGGTGAAATCTTTCACCTCGGCAGAAACATTGCCCTTATCCAAAAAATCATTCAGGCGCAAATTGGGAATATCTTCATCGTTCAATAAAATGACAAAATCGCCGTCACTCGGAAAAACATACACGTCAGGGCTGACATACAACGGTTCGCTTTCGCCGAAACTCGCTCCGGGCATGGGGTCGAGGGACTGGATAATATCAAGGTATTCCTTGAGGGTTTCCATATCCAAATGGAATTTGCGCAAAAGGGGCTTGTATCTGTGCGTTTCAAGGTCAGTAAGGTGGTATTTGATAAGCTCGACCAAAACAGGGTCCCGGTCGTATTTCAGCACTTCCACCTGCACAAGCAGACATTCCTGGGGCGTTCTTGCGGCAACCCCGACGGGATCAAGACGCTGCACCTTATAAAGCAGTTCTTCGACCTTTTCCGCACTGCTTCGCGTCGCTTCCGCTATTTCGGAAAGTTCGGCACGCAAATACCCGCAGCTGTCCAGATTTCCGATAATATTTTCGCAAATATCCAGCTCTTCTTCGGTAAAAGAGGAAAGGCGGAGCTGCCACATGAGGTGATCGTCCAAAGAACTTTTTTCCGCATAGCGTGTTTCGATAAAATTATTGTCTTCTATGGATTCGTATTCATGGGCGGACGAAGTCTTGGGAGCGGAGGAAAGTTCCCCCAAATAATCTTCCCAATCGCCGTTTTTGTTTATCTCTTCAAAGGAATATCCCTCATCGGCTTCGGAACTTGCGCGGTTTTCATTCAATTCCGAAAAATTCTCGTCAACATCGGAAAGTTCCGGCGAACCTTGAACCTCTTCCAAAAAAGGGTTTTCAAGCAATTCCTGCTGAATATGCTCCACAAGCTCCAGCCTGGACATTTGCAGCAATTTTATGGCTTGCTGCAATTGCGGCGACATAAGAAGCTGCTGCGTCTGCTTCAGCTGTTGTTTAAGCTCCAAAGCCATAACCCTTCTCCAAAATCAAGATCTCCTTCGCATGCATTTCTTATGCCATAAGTATTTTTTTATTGCAAGCTAAACAAGATAAAAAATCCATTCTATAATAAATAGAGTTTGTTAGAATAAAAAACCTTGCTAAAAGCACCAATTTGTGACAAAATGTAAGAAATACAAATCAGAGGTTTTTTATGGATATAAATCAAATACGCACCCAACTTTCTTCCGCAAAAGTGAGCGCCAAAAAAGGCGATTTGGCAGGTTCCTTAAAACGCTTCATTTACGCAATGCACGCCCTCGTGCAGTCCAACACGCCCGTTTCCACCGAACTAAAAAGCCTTATCCGCGACACCACGATGGAATACAACGCGTTCACCCAAGTAAAGGACGCATTGAACATTTCTTTCAGCTACACGGCGGGCGAAGAGAAAAAACTGCTTGTGACCTGCATGAAAGCCTATGAACACCTGACCAAAAACCAAAAAGAGGAAGAGAGTTACGAAGACGCCCTCAAGCGCAAAAAAGCGCTTGACACCTATTTAAATTCCGCCAAAGACTTCTTAAGCAGGGATTTTCTTGAACAAGCCGACACAGCCGTTGAAAAGGCGCTGGAAAATTATAAGGACGAACATGCCATTTTCGCCTATATCGGCGAACTTTATCTGCAAAAAAACTATATCACGCGGGCGAAACATTTTTATAAACGCGCCACAGAAGCGGAACCGAACAACCAAGCCGTAGCGAAAAAATTTATTGAAATCAGCAAAATGCAGCAAAAATAAGAGGGGGTTATGCAGCAACTATCGTTTATTCATGTTTCTGATTTGCATTTGGACAATTTTCCTCCCGTGAAACAAGAAAATGATGAAATGGCAATCCGTCTGCATGACGCCCCTTACGGGGCATTGAAAAATTTACTGGAACTTTGCAGACAAAAATCACCGCAATTCATTGTTTATTCGGGTGACATCCACGAGCACGGGCTTTTAAGCCTGGAAGCCCGTTTTTGTCTGACGGATTTTTTCAACGAGCTGAAAACGCTGGATATTCCTTTTTATTACGCCTGCGGCAATCACGACCACTTAGGGCAAAACGACAGCTTTTTCCAAAATTTTGAAAATGTTTTCCGCTTTTCCGAAAACTGGTCGTATTTTCCTTATCCCCCTAGTAAAAAAGAAGATACGGAGAACGAAACGGACCGATGCGCGCCCCTATGCAGCATATACGGCGTCAGCCACAGCACCCGCAAGGAATTAAAAAATTTTTTGAAAGATTTTTCCTGCGATGCCGCAGCCCCGTTCAATATCGGCGTTCTGCACGCGACAGTGAGCAGCTCCGATAAAATCAAAAATACCGACAAACACGTCGTCGCCCTTTGCAGGGAAAAAGATTTCAACAGCTTCCCCATTGATTATTGGGCGCTGGGACATATCCACGAACCCGCCGTCATTCAGGAAAGCCCCTTTCTCGCCTATGCGGGCGCGATGCAGGCTACCCGCATGAGTGAAACAGGAGCCCGCGGAGCGACGCTTGTCACCGCGGAACATTTTGAAAACAAAACGGAGCAGAAAATCCATACGGAATTTTTTCCGCTCGCCCCGCTTGAAACCTATTCCCTCTCCCTTACCCTCGCCATGGATGAAGAGCTTGAAAATACCGGACAATGCCTTGAATATTTTCTTTATGCATTCAAAAAAGAATACGCGAAATTTGAAAAAAATCCTCTTTGCCGCACAAGAATTTTCAATCTTTATCTCGAAGGACAGCACGATTTGTACGAAGAACTGCAAGAGGAAGGTTTTATTCAAAACCTGAAAAGCAAACTTGAAGAAATTGAAACAGACGCAAAAATTTTTATCAAAAAAATCAAATGTCTGATCCGCCCGCGTTTCGGCTATGAAAACGCTCATAAACGCGATGATTTACTGGGAGAAGTGTTCAGACTGCTGGAAACGCTCCGCCAGGACCCGGAAACCTTTGAGAGCATCCTCAGAAAATTGGATAATGATTTCAAAATCAAGAATGAAATCGAACTCGGATTTTTCGCCCATGGCGATAAACGCAGTAAAAAACAATTGGAAAAATATCGGAAAACGCTGCTCAAAGCATGCGAGAATATTTGCGTTAACGTATTGGAACCCAAATAATTCGGTGGAAATATGTATATTAAAAATTTTCATATTGAAGAATTCGGTCCTTTAGAAAATATTGATGTTGAAAATCTGCCCCAAACAATGGCGGTTTTTCTTGGCGACAACGAAGCAGGCAAAAGTTCTTCCATGGAATTTATCCGCACCATGCTCACGGGTATTCCCAACAGGCGTGACCTCTTTTCCCAGTCCATCAAGAAATTCAGAGGGGGGACCCTTCTTCTGGAAGATGAAAAATATGGCGGAATGCGTGTGGAAAGAAATTTTTCCGCCCGCTCCAACCGCAATTTAAAAGTATACGACGAAACCGGAAAAAAAATTGAAAACACGATTTTTTTCAATGCAACAGATAATATCTCACAAGATGTGTACCGCCTTGTTTTCGGGTTCAATCTGGCGGAACTGCAAAATTTTTCCGCGTTTCAAGACACCAATATCCTTGAAAACGTTTTGGGCGCAAGCTATGGGCTCGGACTTATCACTCCCGAAGTCGCCTTGCAGAAAATCCAAGAACAAATGGACAAACTGTATAAGGCGAAAGGCAAAACATCCGTACTGCAGGCGCTGTTCGCAAAATGGAAAGATGAAAACGCGCTTTTTGAAGAAACGAACCAACGGGTAAAAAAATTTGACGAACTGCAAAACAGGCTTCAAAGCGCAACCCTTTCCTATGACGAATTAAAACAGGAAAAAATCAAGATAAAAGCCCATGCGGAAGAATTGCGCACATGCATAACACTTTGGGGACAATGGAAAAAATGGGCGGACCTGCAAAAAGAATTTATAAAAATGCAAGCCCTCACAGGCAAGTTTTTTGACGAACATGCCGATGACGCCGAAATTTTATTCACAAAAATTTTGGAACAGCGCAGCATGAAACAAAAATTCTTGGCTTCCCTTTCACACACGCAGCGGGAATTTGAATACAGACTGAAAAAATTCAATATCAGAACAAACCTTATCGCCCAGTATTTGCCGATTAAGAATTTAAATGCAAAATTTTTGGAAGCGCAAAAAATCATTGCTGAAATCCCTGCGCGAAAAGTTCAAATCGAGCAGGCTTTTCTCGCCCTTAACAAACAAAACAAAAAAATCCTTGAAGCGTGGCAGCTCTTCAATCCCAGCCCTCTTATCCACCATTACGAAAGCCCCGAACGTTTATTGGAACATTTCGGCACGGTTTTGGAAGACAGCCTTTTTCTTGACGATCTGGAAAAATCCGCAAGCCGGATCAGAGAAGCCAAAGCCCAGGTGCAAAACGCCAAAACAGCCTTGGAATATGCGAAACGCGATACGGAAAAAGCAAACCTCAAATACCAAGCCGTATTGAAAGAAAAAGCGGAAAACAATAAAAATTTAAATAAAAACAATTTGTTGAGCAAAGAAGAAATCGCATTTGAACAGCTGCTCCAGCAATGGCAAAACCGCTTGCAGGAAACCCAGGAAAAAGAAAACTCCTATCTTGACATTTCCACCGAAAAATATACGGAATTTTTAAACCAAAGCAAGGAACTGGGCTTTTCTTCCCTGCAGGACAATACCGTCAGCAAGGACAACGCAAAAGATTTTCTGCAGCATTACATGCAGCTTGCCCAAATCGTACGCGGCATCCACAGCAACGAAGAAGAAATTTTAACTGCTTTCAAACAATATGAACAAACTACCCAAGATTTGCAGCTGCAGGAAGAACACTTGCAGGAAAAAGCAAACAGAGCGAAACAAAACGGCGAGCAAGACAAAAAACGTATTGAAAAAATCAACGCCATTGACAAAGCCACCCGTAACATCATCAGGCAGCTGGAGCAAATAGAGCAAAAAACGGAACCGGAATATGAACAAGAGGCATTGCCGAAATGGACCAAAATTCCCGCGCTTTTATGCGCCGGCACGGCTTTTTTGCTGCTTCTCTTACGCTTTACAAGCAGCAGTTCCCAAGTGGATATTTTTTTCGGAACATTGAACATCCCGTTTTTGCTGCCTGTCATTTTGCTTTTGGCAGGTATCGGACAAGGGGCTTTTTTATGGTATTTCCAACAAAAAAATGCCGGACAGCCCTCTTATTCCCCCAACGAGCAAGTTGACCTTCTTGTTCATGATTTACAGGAATTGCAGGACATCCAAGAAAAACTTCTGCAAAACTTCTATCCGGAACAGGCAAAAGAACTTCCTCAAAACGAAGCGGCGGAAAAACAAAACGAAATGCTGCATTTTGACGAGGAACTGCTTCAGAAAATTGACGAAGCGAAACTTTCCTGGCTTACTCAAGTTATTGAAAAAGCGAAGGAAAGAGCGTCCCTTTACAGTCATTACGCAAAAAAATTCAATGCCGGCGCAGCAGAAGAAACACAAGAAAATCCCGACCCGCTCCAAAACCATGCCCGAATTGCGGAACTGAAAGAACAAGCGGAACAGCTTGAAAAGCAAATCCGCAATTCCCTTTCCCAAGCGCAAGACAGCATACGGTCCATGGCGGATGTGCCGAACTTCATGAGAACAATCCGCCGCCTGGATTTGCTGGTACAGGACATCAACACCATGAGCGTCAATGTGCGGCAGTGCCATGACGTTTACAATGAGTTCACGCAATGGCTGAAAACAGCCATCCCCCAATTATCCGACATGTTCGCCAAACTCCCCTCCGAGGAATATCTGCCTCGTTTAATCGAATACCGCCACACTATCCGGGAAGAACAGTTCAAACACATCCAAGAAATGCACGGGGCTATTTTCGCCGAAAGTTTGGCAAGCTTGGAAGAAAGCGCGGAACATTACGCCAATGTGGAAAAATCCCTTGCGGAACGGAAGAACGCCTTGGAAAAAATTTATAAGCAATTGGCGGATTTTTTATGCAAAAACGGCTTATTATCCGAAGACATGCATAATCAGTTCGTGCGAAAACTTTGCAACGAAGAACAGGAACAAGATATTTTTTCAGGCACATTTTCAAATGTCAAACAATGCGTGGAAATGCTTTACCACCTGCATACGCTTCATACGGAACAGGAAAACCGCAAAGAACAGTTGTCGGCGCAATATGAGGCGCTCAAAGATTTCATCGAACCCCTGCGGACAATTTTAATCCGTACCGACTTTTCTCCGAAAGAACCAATCCGCACGGAAAACGACTATATTCAGGCGTATCGGGACCTCATGCTTGAGCTTGAAGAAGAATACGCCCTTTTCCAGCAAAAGGAAAACCTGCTGAAAGAATACGAGCAAGCAAAAGAGCGCTACAACCAAGCGAAAACAGATGTCCAGGAAGTGGAAAAAACACTGCAGGAGCTTTACGCCTCCGCCCATGTGGAAAACGAAGAAGCCCTCGCCGACCTTTTCGCCCGAATGAAAGAAAGCGAACGTTATACCCAGCAGGCTGTTATTATTGAAGAAAGCCTGAGGGAAGAAGCAATTCCGCAATTCATCGGAAAAAGCGATACGCCAAGCAAGCGGGAATACAGGGAATTGCCCGACCAAAAACCGCTGCCGGAAATTTTCGCCTATTTTGATGAAAACGCGAAAACCCGCTTTGAAGCGGAATTGGAAGAATTGCAGGAAGAAGACGCCGGACTTGACCGTATAGAAAAACATATCCAATCCCTGCAAGGCAAGGTTGAAGCGGAACGGACCTTCATGTATGAAGAAAGCCTTTCCAACGAAGCCGGCTACCGCATGAAAAAAACCGAAGAGGAAATAAAAGAAAACTATGAGTCATGGCTGGAATACGCTTTTGCAAAAGAAATTTTGGAACGCGCCAAAAAGCAATACGAAGAAAACAGCCAACCCCAAATCGTGCAGATCGCCTCTGAATTTTTCACTGAAATCACCGACAATGCATGGCAGGGGATAAAAGTCAATTTGGACGACAGAAGCGTCCATGTCATTGACGGAAACGGCAAATACCTGCAAGCGGAAATGCTCAGCCAGGGCGCGAAAGAACAGCTTTATCTTTCCCTGCGCCTCGCCCATATAAAAAACCGTTCGCTCACCAAACGTCCCCTGCCTATTTTAATGGACGACATTCTGGTCAACTTCGACGAACGGAGAATACGAAATACAGCCAAAGTTTTGGATTTAATGGTCCAAGAAACGCTTGATCTGTATAATAACCAGCAAATTCTTTTTTATACCTGCCATGAACGGACGGCAAAAATTCTTCAGGAAATCGTGCAGGGAACAAAAATTTACCGCGTCCAGGACAAAAAAATTTATGCCGAATAAAAAAGCGGGGAAATTTCCCCGCCTTTCTTTTTAAGAATTACGAAAATCAACCGATTTATTTTGCAGGCACTTGAGTTTCATTCATTTCGCAGGCAAACCGTTTACTGTGCGCCTGAAAAAACGAAGCAAGCAAAACCGCTCCCGCCTGGGCGACATTCAACGAATCGAATTCCCGTAAAAAAGGAATGGACAAAGCACAGGAGCAATGGTTCCGCACGCCTTGGCGCACGCCTTTTTCTTCACTGCCGAGCACCAGTAAAGCCGGAAACCGCAACCCCTCCTGCGTTTCCTGCAAAAGGGCGTTTTTTCCATGCATATCGGCATAATAAGCCGTATATCCGGATTTCTCCGCAAGCTCGACGGATCTTGCAAGATTGACGACTTCGGCAATAGGCAGTCTCTCCAGACTTCCCGCTGCCGAACGCGAAGCTCCGGCGCCTAAAAACGCGCTGTTATGTTTTGGAACAACAAGCCCTGCCGCTCCCATCGCATACATGGTTCTGACCAATGTTCCCACGTTTCCGGGGTCAAGCACCTGATCAAGAGCGACAATGAGCGGAAGCGGCGCTTCAAACGCCGTTTCCAGCAGATGTTCGTACGGAACATAGCCCACCTCGCGAAGACGCGCGGCAATGCCCTGATGATTCACGTTATCGCAAAGACGGTGCAAAACATCGTCGCCGACAACGGTATGCCGTATGGAGTGTTCTTTGCAAAGGGAAAGAATGCGGCTGCTTTCTTTAATATTCCTTCCTTTGCGCAAATATAAGTGGTCTATTTTATTAGGTTCTTTTTCAAGCACTTCCATGACCGGCTTGTAACCCGATAAAATATGTTGAGAATTTTTTTTATTTTTTTTGATTAAATTTTCTTGTTTCTGATTGCCATACGGTGTATATTTTTTTTCTTGCATTGAGTGTTCCTTGCTGAAAAAATGAAAGCTTTGCAAAGCATACTGAAATAAAATATTAATACAAGTATTTTTACAGCTTATTTTAAGGAGAGTGTTGTGCGTTCTTTTTCAATATCCAAACTGAGGCATTTAATCCTGCCTGCCGCCGTCTGCCTGTCCCTTACCGCCTGCGGAACAAAAAATTATCAGCCAGAGGACAATTATGTTTCCACCGATGATTCCCTGTATGAAAACTACATACTGAGCGTTGACGAAGAAACCGGTCCTCTTCTCGAAGCTGAAAAGAAAGCGTTCCTCTCCGTGAGTGAAATCGACAGGAATATTACGGCGGAACAATTGAAATGCGTTGAAAAAGAATACAAGCATTATATAAAAAATCCCCGCGGACGCGTGACTATCGAGCGGTTCATGTACAGAGCCATGCCCTATCTTGATTTCACCAAAAAAGTCTTCCGTGAGAAAAATATGCCTGAAGAATTGGCATACCTCGCTTTTGTGGAAAGCGGCTATCATCCTTTCGCCCGTTCTTCCGCCAACGCCCTCGGCATGTGGCAGTTCATGGCGCCGACAGCCCGGCACTGCGGACTAACCATCAACTGGTGGATAGATGAACGCCTCGACCCATATAAGGCGACCTATGCAGCAGCCGATTATCTCCAAGAAATGTATAATGAATTTAATGACTGGCACTTGGCTTTGGCAGCCTACAACGCAGGACCGGGAAAAATCAGACGCGCTTTGACGGAAACAGGCACGGATAATTTCTTCGACCTTATGGATGCCAACGAAACCATAAAAAATTCAAAAATTAAAATCAAGAAAGAAACGGCGGATTACGTGCCCCGCTTTATCGCCATGGCAAAAATTATCCGCAGCTTCGACTCCTTAGGTTTTGAGCCAAAAGAGAATGAACTCGGCAAAGGGCACAATGTCATCAAAGAACAGGCTATCGCCATAAAAGCGCAGCGCGGTTCCGATTTGAAAGCCATTGCCCGTGAAATGGACATGTCATGGCAACACTTCCGCGACTATAACCCCGCCTTTTTGCAAACTGTAACCCCTCTCAACGCCGATACCGTTTTTTACGTGCCGGCAAGCCTGCAGGCGAGAGGTTTGGAAGTAAGCCGCATGGAAATGCTCGCCGGCTGGTCCACATACACCATTAAAAAAGGGGACACCCTTTCCGGTATCAGCAAAAAAACAGGTGTGCCCGTGCACGTTTTGCGCCAAGCCAACGCCGTCAGCGAACCTTTGCGCATAGGACAGCATTTGAGGCTTCCCGGACACAACACCTACATAGCGGATAAAAATGCGAATAAATCCTCAAGCCTCGGAACCCGTCCTGAAAGAGATCTCAATTACACGGTAAAATCAGGCGACACGTTCGGCAAAATCGCCAATAACCACGGACTTGCCCTTGCGGAACTGCAAAAAGCGAACCCGCAAATCAAAGACGTTACCAAACTCGCTCTCGGACAGCAAATTCGTATCCCCGGAACCAAACAACATTTCAAAGTCAAAGAACAAAAACCCGTTCAAAACCTCATTGCGGCGAATAAAACCAAACAAATTCAGCAAACGGCGTCCAAAAAGCAGGAAATGGCTCCCGCTTCCTCCGCAAAACGTTCAAAAAGCCGCTACACAATCCAAAAAGGAGACACCCTTTATTCCGTCGCCCAAAAACACGGTTTGACCGTTGCCGAACTTCAGGAAATGAACAACGGATTGTCTCCCCAAAACTTGGCGATCGGGCAAAGCATTCTTGTTAAAGCCCATGAAAATTATATTGCAAGCAACAGCAAAGAAGCTCCGCGGCAAAATCTCGCAAAAAAGAAAACCTATACGGTAAAACAAGGCGATACCCTTTATTCCATCGCAAAATCACACGGGCTCAGTGTCGCGGAACTGCAGACACATAACAAAAACCTCAGCACGAGCATTTCCATAGGACAAACAATCACCATACCGTCCAAAACACAGCTCGCCGCGGCAAAACCCATTGTCCATATCGTAAAAAAAGGCGACACCCTTTACAGCATAAGCAAAAATTACAATGTCACGGTTGATGCGATTGTCGCTTACAACAATCTTGCTGGCAACAGCTTATCCATCGGACAAAAGGTGAAAATACCGAATACGAATTACACAATGGCAAGCGCGGACAATTCCGACAACATACAATAATTTACATGCCTGCATATTCAAATAAAATAATGAAAACCGCCGCATACAAAACGGCGGCTTTTATTTTAACAATTCGGCACCAAACAATATTCCCCAAGAAAACATTTTTTTAATAAAATCTTACCTGTTTTCCTTGACATGTCAGCAGGGTACTAGATACAAACCATACTATGACCTGATAAAAAGGGATAGAAAAAAGTCTTCTTCCTCCTCTTCCTCGTCACCTTTTAACGTGACCTGATTGCAAGGGATAAAAAAAAGAGCATACGCTCCTTTTTCATGCCATATATCGGAAAATTAACCTGTTACCAATATTTTCGGTATTTTTCCCTGCCGAATTTAGTCAGCCGCCAGCGCTGCATCAGCATTTCCCCCTCGCCGGCGTCCTCAACCCATTCTTCCACAAGCTCCGCAATGCCGACAGCACGCAAAGACAAAACATGTTCATCGGCGGCATAAACCTGCTTTTCACCGGGGTGGGACTGCAAGAGCAAATCCTGAATTTCCCGTGTTGTGAGCGAAGCATGCATATCCAACAATTTACAAATTTCCAATCTGATCGGATGTTTCATAATTTCTCCCCGTTTGCCCGAAGCTAGCCCACTTGCCGCAAATTGACAATGTCTTTAGGATTTCCGATAACAAGAACCATGCCAGAGAAAATCACGACAGCACCGATGACAAGATTTACGGTAATCTCCGTATCCAGGAAAACAGCACTCAAAACCACGCCCCATAGTGCATAGGTGATGTTCAAAGCCATGGCACGGCTTACCCCTGTCGTATTCATCGCCTTATACCAGCACATATAGGAACAAGCCCCCACAATCCCCGCAAGCATGACAAGGTATAGTTTGTCACTGGTTAAAAAACCTTGGATAGCTGAAAAATAACCCATATCCGCAGGCAGCGTGAAATGGCAGGCAAGCGGAATAAGAATGAACCAGTAAATGCATGCGGAAGTCATTTGATAAATGTTCAATGCAATGCCGGGTTCGACAAAATCCATTCCGGAGGTCACCACAACGCCCTCGCAGGCCCAGCCGCAGGCGGCGACAACGGCGAAAAGCAAACCTAAATAAAAATATTCGGACCCGCCGCCGGAAGGCGCGACAAAACTGATGATGAACACGCCCAAAATACAGCCGAGCAAACCGATCCATGCTCTTCCGATGATTTTTTCCTTTAAAAAGACCATTGCCAAAATAGCCGCAAAAGCGGGGTACAGGGAAGTTATCGGCAAAACATACGCCGGATCGGTTAAGGAAACAGCCATCAAATACCCTCCCATTCCGAAAGGCGCGCCCAAAAATCCGCCGAGCATGCAAAGCCTGCCGGCTTTATTTTTAATGGTTCGGGGAATTTCTTTCAATTGCCCTCTGTAAGCATTGACTGCCAAAGATGTGACTGCGCCGCAAAAATCATGAATACCCGCAGCCGCAAAAGGAGCGACAAGCCAATATTCAGGCTGTGCGAAGGCACCGCTTTTAACCCCCATGCCCAAAAGAAAAACGCTTGATACCGCCCACGTGATACCGCCGATTATGCCAAGAACCAAACCTTTTTTGGCAAAGAGCAAATCTTTTTTTTCACGCAGTTCCGCCGCCCTTTCCGCTGTTTTGACAAAATTTGTTTGAGTGAGTATTTCTGACCCCATAAGCACCTCTGCAAATATTTGCCATAAAAAAAAGCAAAAATTATGCCAAGCGAAAACCCCCCGAAAAGTCCGAATTTCCGCTGTATTCATTATATATATCGGAATAATGAAAGGACTTTGTTCCAAAAAGAACGATAAAATCTTTTCATTGACGACATATTTGTCATAAAAAACGTTTCCCGCTTTCAAAAACCTAATCACCTGGAAATAAATGAAATTTTCTTTGTCATTCTAAAAGTAAAATTCAAAAAAATGTCAAAGTTGTCGTCATAAAAAACTAATTATTTCTCTCAAAAAGAATTGAACGACACAAATGTCGCATTAATGGACAAAGCAATACGCGTTTTTCCAATCCTATTTATCCTAATATGCCAATATAATACTTTTTATTCGTAATGGCATGTTTTGTGATTTTTAGAGCAAAAAACATATGCACATTGGAGGTTCCCATGGCAAAAGACGACGATTTCACTTGCAGACCATTGGATGAAAATGATTTATGCGTTGAAAAATCAATTGCCTTGCCGGTTGTTCTTGTTTTATTGCTTGTCAGCTTGCCTGCAATCTTTTTCAGCGCGGAAATGGAAGCCTTTTTAAAAGGCATTGTGAACCCGCTGAACAAGGCATTGGGCAGTTCGTTTTTATGGCTTGTGACGATTTTTGTTTTCATGCTCATTTATTTCGCCATAAGCAAATACGGCGACATAAAATTTGGCGACCCTGACGAAAAACCCGAATTTCCTCTTGGTTCCTGGGCTGCCATGATTTTCACCTCCGGCGTTGCAGGGGCATGCATGTTCTGGGCTATTGTCGAACCCTCATGGTATTTGGTGACGCCCCCTATGAATGCGGCGCCCGAAAGCGTGGAGGCGTACAACCTCAGCCTAAGTTTCCTTCTTTTAAACTGGGGCCCCACAGCATGGAGCTCTTATTTCATCTGCGCCTTGCCTATCTGCTATATGTTCCACATCAGAAGACAGCCTCTTTTGCGTGTGAGCGCGGCTTCTGAAATTGTCATCGGCGAACGCAAAGACAAATTCCTAGGCAGATTTTTGGACTGCTGCTTCATTTTGGGTCTGATGTTCTGTACGACAATGACCATGTGCCTTTCCCTGCCGACCGTGGAAGCGACCATCTGCAAAGTGACAGGCTTTGAACCTTCCCTCGCCCTGCAAGGCAAAATCTTACTCACGACTATCGCCATTTCCGCCGTCAGCGTTTATTTCGGTTTGAAAAAAGGAATTAAAACAGTAAGCGACCTCAACGTGCTTTTGGCGTTTGCTTTGCTCATTTATGTTTTCTTGTGCGGTCCGACAGCCACATTGTTCGATACGTTCACCAACGCCGTGGGCAGAACAGCCAACAACTTCCTTACCTATATCCTTTGGACGGACCCGTTCACCGACCAAACCGTGCCCCAGGACTGGACAATGTTCTATGCCATGAACTGGCTGGGCTACGGACCTTTCATGGGCTTATTCATTGCAAGGATCTCCCGCGGAAGAACGGTCAGGGAAATCGTAGGCTGCGGTTTGTTCTTCGCGGTTCTTGGCGGTTACTGCATGCATGGCGTGCTTGGCTCCTACACCTTATACCTGTCACACAACAACATCATTGACGTTACGGGTATTTTGGTGAAGCAAGGCGGCGCCGCCCTCATGGCGGAAGTTTTTGACACGCTGCCTTTCAGCACCGTGGTTTTTATCGTGTATGCGATGGTTTCAACCATTTTCCTGGCAACAAGCATCAATTCAAGCTGTTACATCATGGCGGCAACAGCAACCAAACGAATCGGAGTCAACGACGATCCCAACAAATACAATTTGGTCATGTGGGCGCTTTTGCAAGGCTTGCTCGCTTTCGGAGCCCTTACCATGGGCGGGCTTGAAGTTGCAAAAATGCTTGGCAAGCTGGCGGGTATTTTCATCTGCATTCCTGTCATCCTCCTTGCCTACGCATGGATAAAAATGCTCAAAGGCGACAAACTGGACGAAGTGACAGACTGCCGATAAAAAATATTTTGTTCATAATCGCCAAAAAGAAGAAAGCCGGCTCGATACCGGCTTTTTTTATTATTTACTAACACACTCTTCTTCTATATACTGGAAAAAAGGCGGGAATTTTATGGTACAATACAGAGACGGCAATTATTTCAGCGAGTTTGAAAAAAATATTTTCGATATTCTGCCGGGTTTGGCTTATTATTGCAAATTCATTCCCTCAAAAACGGACAATCCGTATGATTATTCCCTTATTTTGGAATACGCGAGCAAGGGCTGCATGGAGCTTGTGGGCATTTCCGCAGCCGAATTTATAAAACAAAATAAAAACGTGCTTGAACATTTAATGACGGAGGACGATGTAAAAAGAACCCATAATTACAGCTATGACCAAGTGAGGGAGCATAAGTCCTATGAAATGAAATACCGCATAAAATTCGCGAGCGGGCTTTTGAAATGGGTTTGGGACATCGGTGCGGGCGATTATGACAAGCAAGGAAATATCATCGGTTACAAGGGAGTAATCATGGATATTTCCGAAGAAAAATTCAATGAACTGGAATTGCAGGAAGAAAATAAACAGCTCAAAGCCTCGATAGAGCAGGCGAACGGCCTGGGACGCATTATCGGCAGAAGCAAAGCCATGCAAAATGTTTATGAACTCATTATGAAAGCTTCTGAAAACGATATGAATGTCATCATACTGGGAGAAACCGGCTGCGGAAAAGACTTGGTTGCAAAAGCCATTCATGAATACAGCGGCAAAAAGGGCGATTATGTTCCCGTCAACTGCGGGGCTATTCCCGAACAGCTTATGGAAAGTGAATTTTTCGGACATACGAAAGGTTCTTTTTCCGGCGCTTACGCCAATAAACAAGGCTTCATCGCCGCCGCCGACAACGGCACGCTCTTTTTAGACGAAATAGGGGAAATCCCCCTCAATTTGCAGGTGAAACTTTTGCGCACGCTGGAAAACAGAACCTATACGCCTTTGGGAAGCAACACGCCCAAAAATTCCAATTTTCGTCTGATCACGGCGACGCATAGGGATTTAAACCAAATGGTGCAGGAAAAAAACATGCGTTCGGATTTCTTTTACCGGATTAATGTGCTGGAAATTCATCTGCCCCCGCTGCGGGAAAGGGAAAATGACTTATTCCTTTTGGTTGAAAATTATTTCAAACGCAAAAATGCTAAAATCACGCTGCCGCTGAAAGTCCGTTTAGCCATGCAAAACTATCATTGGCCCGGCAATGTGCGGGAACTGCATAATTTTTTGGATAAATACCTGTTTCTTGGCGAAGACGCGCTCAAAAGCCTGCATTTTTCCGAAGAAGACAGTTTCTTAATGAATCTGACCGCCAATACGCTTTCTTTCAAAGAGGCAACGGAAGAGTTTGAAAGGCAAATCATTATGAAATCCCTGTCCCAAAATCAAGGAAATACGGCTAAGTGCGCGGAATGCCTCGACATGAATTTAAGAACGCTGCAAAGAAAAATAAAGCAGTTCGGAATAAAATGAAATTTGAATGAGTTTGCCATAGGACACTCCAATTCCTTTGGAACAGTTTTTGCTATAAGATACTCTAAATTTATAGAAACACCATACCGTATGAAAACACTATAAATTTTTTGAGGCACTGTAAATTGTTAAGGAGTATCTTATGTCAGCACCTATTGTAAAGTATTCACGCAAAGGAAACGTTCACACCATTGATTTCGGCATTCCCGCAATAGACAACATCATCATCGATTACGATAAAATCCCGGAAGAACAAAGGGCAGGACTTGCGAAATCCCTTCTTTCCGCCGCCAATTTAGCTTGCTACATCGCAACCTTGGGAAGCGCGCTGACCGCCCGCGGGGCAAACTTCACGGAAATAGAAGGCATTGCGAACATAGATTTGGGGCATAATGAAAACAAGCAGGCACGCGTCACCGGCATCAATTTAGACGTGAAAGTCGCAATGGACGGCGAAGACGATTCCATTTTCGAACGCTGCCAAAAAATTATGAAAAACGGCTGCTTGGTTACCGGTTCCGTTCATGAGGGAATACACATGACCTATAAACTTGAAGCCGAATATGACGACTAAGCGGGCATGAGCCATTCAAATTGAAAAGGCGTTGCACAGGCAATGCCTTTTTTTATTTCCATAGTACGACATAAATGTCGCTTACAATTTTATTTCTAAAATACGGACAAATCATTCAATTACAAAAATTCACCTGCTATATTATATAATTATAATAACATATCCACATTATTTTTATTAATATCCATAAAGAATACGTCAAAAATGACGCGCACTTGTTTTCAAAAACAGAAAAATCTCCTCTTATTTCGACAATACGCGACATATTTGTCGTTTTTTATCACATTATTTTCACAAAAAACCGTTTAAACCATGAAAAAAGAAAAATGAACTCCGTTTATTCCCTAAAAACAACGGCAAAACGCCTTTGGCATACTTCTTGATATAAAAAGAACAAAAGATTTATCATACGCTATGGCAAATTTATCAAAGGAGACAATCATGGCAAGCAAAGCAAAAAAAGCGGCCCTTATCGGTTTTGACTGTTTAATTCCCAAACGTCTTGAAGCGATGCTCGCAGAAGGCGGACTGAAAAACTTCCGCCGTGTGATGGAACAAGGCAGCTATATTCCCGAAGGATTCAACCTTCCGACGGTAACGCCTCCCTCATGGGCGACCATTTGCACCGGAGCATATCCCCGCACCCATGGTATCGAAGACTATTATTACTATATGGAAGGCGAAAGCCTTGAACATAAAAAAACAACCCAGGCTTTCGGTTCCGATATTCTCACCGCAGAAACCATTTGGGACGCATGGGACAAAGCCGGCAAAAAATCCATTGTCGTAAACTATCCCGTTTCCTGGCCCTCCAAAATGCAGCACGGCGTCATGGTCATGGGACAAGGCATTTCTCCCATTGAAAAACGCTGGCCGCTGGTCGGTAACGAACACAAGGAATTTTTAGCTTCCGAAAGTGTCATCTCCACGGATTTTTATCATATGGGCTCACAAGGCAGCTTCGACAGGGCGAAAGGCTGGGCGAATCTTCCCGAAAGCGAAGACGATCCGCTGGAAATGGAAGTAACCATTAAATTCCGTGACTGCATGGACCCTCTTGAAGACCAAGTCTGGTATGTTCTTGCGCTTGATATGAACGGTGACGGCTACGATACCGTCGCCCTTTGCCCGGAACGCGATTACGGCAAGGCGTTTTGCACCATTAAAAACCGTGAATGGAGCGCTCCTATCAATCATGAATTCAAAGTCGCCGAAGACGGACGCATGGAAACAGGCACGTTCCGCTGCAAATTGATGAAACTTTCAGAAGACGCGGAAGATTTCCTCCTGTATGTGTCCGGTATCGCCGGACATCTCGGCTGGGTGGCTCCGGCAGGCGCCATGGACGGTATCGACCTTTCCAAGCAAATCACGGCAAACGACATCGGCTTGGTCGCTTACATGCATAAGGTCATCGACCTTGAAACCGTCGGCGAACTCGTCCAATTCCACAGCGATTGGCTTTGGAATGTGGTGGACGGACTGCTTAAGAAAAACCCCGACTGGGATTTGTTCTATATGCATTCCCACCCCATTGACTGGTTCTATCACGGCTTCCTCCATGAAATTGACAGCGAAGACCCTGAAAAGCGCAAAAACGCCCGCACCCTCGAACGGAAGATTTACGAAATTGAAGACACGATGCTTGGCCGCCTGCTCGACGCTTTCGGTGACGACTGCATAACCTGCATCTGTTCCGACCACGGAGCAACCCCCATCGGACCGATTCTCAATACGGCGCATGCCTTGAAACAAGCCGGGCTTTGTTCTTACGAGCCGAAAAAATCAGAAAACTATTGGGATATTTACGAAGAAACGGAAGGTTTCGACTATGTTCTCGACGTTTCAAAATCAGTCGCCGTTCCGCAGCGCTACATGTTCGTTTACGTGAACCTGAAAGGCAAGTACCCCGGCGGCATTGTGGAAGCTGAAGATTACGAAAAAGTGCGCGACCAAATCATCGACGCCCTGCTTGATTACAAACACCCTGAAACCGGTGAACGTCCCGTGCTTTTGGCGGTACGCAAAGAAGACGCCCATGTGTTCGGTATGGGCGGGGCGCAAGCAGGTGACGTTGTTTACGCTTTGAAACCCGAATATATGGCGGAACACGGCTACGGTTTCCCGACCGGCGAATCAGGATGCGGCAGCCTTAAAAACCTGCTCATGTTCTACGGCGCCAATGTGAAAAAAGGCTTCCGTTACGAACGTCCGCGCTGGCTTGCAGATATTGTTCCGACCCTTTGCTATGTGACGGGAAATCCTGTTCCTGCCGATGCCGAAGGCGGTCCGATTTATCAAATCTTAGAAAATCCAAACTTAGTATAATATCAAAAAAGGAAAAATATCATGGCTGAAAAAAAAGCGATTATCATTTTCTCAAATGCTGTGGCATTTGACGCGGACAGTAAATTCGGTAAAAAATGCGCAACCTTCGCACAAGCGGATGCAAACGGTTTGGAAACCCTTGTCGCAGGCTACGGCAAAAGCATCGCAAGCTGCGATGAGGCTGTAAAGGCGCTTGAAGCCGGAGAGGCTTGCGTATACACAAAAGACGGCAATATTGATGTGATTCTTGAAAACGTTGACCGCAGAACCCTTGTTGTTGTGGTTTCCGATAAGGGCGCGGCATTTTGGGGACACGGCGTAAACAATAAAGCCGGTGCGGTGAACCGTGCCGTCAATGCCCAAGATATTTACGTGACCATCGCCAACATCACCGATTTGCCGATTACGGCAGAATGTACCGGCGCCATTTTATATCAAATGATGAAAGACCCGAACCTCAAAATTTCCGAAATCAACAAACTGAAAGAAGCGATCAGCCGCATGGAATCCGTTATCGCCCGTGACAACAGGGAACCATGGGATAAACACGACTGCGCATAATCAATCCGTACCCGCATTTGTTTTCACAAATGCGGGTACCGTTTTATTCAAAAACACCCCTTCCCTTTTTCTTTTATAACAAGCGGATGAAAACAATACCCCTATGACAAGGAGGGTCTTCCATGCTGTTTTTTATCAATAAATCCAATCCGTCGCTCATAAAGCGCCTTGCTCTTGCCGGCGGCGATGAAGATAAAATCCTTTTGCTCGTTGGCGATGGCGTATGCTTTGCCGCGGAATATTGGCAAAAACAATTTGAAGCGTTAAACGTTGAAGAAATTTATGCGGAAGAAGAAGCCATAGAGGCAAGAAACATTGCAGTGAGCGATACTTGCGAAACGGTCAGCTATGCCCGAATTGCCGATATTTTATTTGATAACGAACAAGTCGTTTCATTATAAAGGAAATTGCCATGGCGAAAACACTTACCATCATGCTCACTTCCGGAGCTGCCGAAAACGAAGATGCCCTTACAGCCGTAAAATTGGCAAAAGCAGTTCTTGCAAAGGGACACAAAGTAAATATTTATTTATTCGGCAATGCTGTCAATCTTTCCAAAACGGAAACTCCGATTACCGGAGATCTGCATATCAATCAAACGCTCATAGACCATATTGAAAAAAACAAAGTTATTAAAAAGTTAATCGAACTCGGCGAACTGGGAGCGAATATTTCCACCTGCCATACCAATGAGCATGCACGCGGAATTGAAGCGTATCCTTATGCCGGCAATATACAATGGGGCGACATAGGGGGAACGTTCACCAAATTTTTAATGACTTCCGATGTTTTTCTCACCATTGGGCACTAAAGGAGCGAACCATGTTAAATTCTTTTGTTATCTTTGATACGAAGCCCCTGGGGGTCGAGCTCTCCGCCCTGGGAATCAGAATGGCTTGGGCGTGTCATGAAAAAGGTTTCGATGTCAAACTCGTTTTTTCCGAAGAAGGGGTTTGGTGCGCAACCCAAAAATCAGGCTACCATGCTGCCATGATACAAAAATTGCTGGACGCCGACGCTCCCCTTTATTGCAGGAAAAAATGTCTCGAACTGCGCGGCATTGACGAAAAGGACATCATTGAAGGCATTGAAATCATAGAAGAAGACGAAATCACAGACCTCTGTCTTGACGCTGAAACAATCAATCACTTTTAATTTCATCTTTAAATTCATCAAGGAGAATGCCATGCCGAAAATCACTTTTGAACGTGACATGGAAAAAGGTATTGACACCTATAACGTGAACTCCGTTATTCTGCCGAAAATCGAGTTCAATTTCAATGCGGTATCCGACGAGGAAAGAAACCAAGACCACACGGGACAACGGTTTCTTTGCGTTGCGGCGCTGGCTTGTTACATCAACACCTTTGCCAATTCCCTCAAAAGAAACGGAGCGGAAATAAAATTCATCCGCGCTTCTGCCGATACGGAAAAAGAAAAAGACCACGCGATGAGAACCCGTTATTCCGTGCTTATTCTTGATGTTGAAATCGGTCTTGAAGAAAAATACCGCGATATTTATAAAAAGGTCGAAGAAAACATGCTTGACGGCTCTTTGCTGACCTATTCCTTGGAAGCCGGAATGGAAGTGGAATATAACCTCAGCATGGTTGCTGTTGACTAAAACAAACACAAACAATCATGAACCGCCCTCCTTAACCGAAGTTAAGGGGGGATTTTTATATTATAGCAACGTATCACCTCAATAATTTTACTTTTAGGATGAAAATACACTTATTGATTTCAGCTTAATTGCAATAACTCGACAGAAGAAATCACCATTCTTTTCCGTTTGATTTCTTCCAAAGTTTCTGCGTAATGTTCAAGAATATATTGAATTGCTTTTACAAGAACTAAGGCGGATTGCTCAATTTCCTTTTTTCTATAATCAATTTGTTGCGTAACGACATACTCAGAATATGGAACAAGCACTGAAAAAACTGCGGCAAGTCCGGGAAATAAGCCTCCACCCGCTGTTAATGCAAAAAGTTTATTGCTCATAAAAATACTTCCACCCATATCTTCAGAAACAAGCTGTGCTAAAATTCCTGCAATTTCAACCCGTTCTGCAGAAGTTTGACTTTGCTTATATTGTTTTCCCAGTTCAATCAGACATTGTCCAATTCTTTCACTCTCCTTCTCAAGGCTTAAATCATTACGCATATAAGCATCATCAGAAAATACATAGGGTAAGCTTTCTTCTTTTAGAACCTGTACCAAGGCTTTTCCAACAACACTATTATCATACTCTTTATTCCAACGAACCCAAAAACTCGCTTCTTTCAAACCCTTTGATAGAGCAGGCACATACGCACGACTTTCAAGAACAATGGTAGGGATAGTATCCATACCCATTTTTTGCATGATTTCACCCTTGCTGCCTATAGGAATATTTCCCTCAGAATCTTCAATGGGACCAAGTCCTCCCTGCCCTGCATTCACCGTCAGCATCCATGCAACAACTTGTCCATTCATACGCATACAACCAGCCAGAAATGCTCCCGCACTATTTGAAATGGTATCTTCCGCATAATGCGTTTCTGTCCATGCCGTTCTGTAACTATCCAATATCGCTTTAGAATAAGCTAAATTAAAAGCAGAACAAACTTCGTTTACACCTTGTCCGTATATTCTTCCAAAAATCTTCATTGCCAAATTTTGCGGAGCATACGAAGATAAGCCAAGAGCATTTTTTAATAGTTCTTTCTCTGCAAAGCTCACACCACGCCGAACATAAGCTTTTGCTCTTCCTCCACAAATAAGTTCAATTTCAATACCATAAGTATCCGTCCAAATATTTTTAATTGTTAAATCAAGAGGAACACATAATTGTAACATATTCACAAGCATTGCAAACCCATAAGAATCATCTTGTCTAAAACCGGAATGGCTTACGGCATGCCCAACTCCATTGTGCCCCATAAGAGCGATCTTGGCGGGTTTTATTTCAATAGCAGTAAAATCCATAGTTACCTTTATTAATACTACTTTTTTTCATTAATACAATACAAAACAGCCCAATGCAAACTTTTATCACTATAAAACCATTATAAAAATTCACATTAGGCTATCAGGTTCAATTAAAAAAACAAAGAAAATCCAATAAGTCACTATAACCAGTATAAAATTTTCACCAAATTCTTATAAAAGCATTAATGAAATTGCAGGGATATAAGTCAATAGCAACAACGCAACAATCATTGCTCCCAAGAAAGGCAAAACAGCATAACTTAGCCGTTCGATGCTCATTCCAGAAATTCCGCAGCCCACAAAAAGATTCACCCCAACCGGAGGAGTCAAAAAGCCCATTGCACAAGCGACAATCATAATAATGCCAAAATGAGTCATATCAATTCCTGCACTCATAAGAAGAGGCTGCAGCAATGGAGTAAGAATAAGAATATTGGCAAGCGCGTCCATAAAGGTTCCCATAATAATAAGGAAAATAAGCACAACAAAAAGCAATAAATATTTATTTGAAACAAGCCCAGATAATGTGTCAACAAGCAAATCCGGCACAGAATAAATCATCAATAATTGTCCAAAAGCTGTGGCCGTCGCAACAACAATAAAAATTGCGGCATTGGTTACAGCGGCACTTTTAAAAATTTCTATAATACGTTTTAATGTCAATGTCTTCAAAATAAAAAATTCAACGAAAAAAGCATAAATAACCGCTATGGCCCCTGCTTCGGTTGGAGTTGTTATTCCTCCATAAATACCGCCTAAAACAATGATAGGAACAAGTAAAGCATATTTCGCTTTATTTAATGCATCAAACGTATCCCTACAGGAAGCTTTTTCAATCAAATTACCATAATTACGTTTTTTTGCCAAATACCAACTCATCAGCATTAAAAAAATTCCAACAAAAATCCCGGGAATAATACCTGCAATAAAAAGATCCCCGACAGAAACATTAGCCGTTGTCCCATAAATAATCAATGGAACGGAAGGAGGTATCATCACTCCAAGACACCCAGCAGAAGTATTTACAGCTGTCGCATAATCTTCCGGATATCCGTCTTCTTTCATGGCAGGAATCATAATGCCTCCAACCGCGGCAACAGTTGCGGGACTTGATCCTGACAAAGCACCATAAAACATGCAAGTAAGAACAGAAACATGTGCCATACCGCCAGTGATATGACCTACCAAGCACCGTGAGATATTTAAAAGTGCTTGAGCCATGCTTCCTTTTTGCATGATTTCACCTGCCAAAATAAAAAAAGGAACTGCAAGCAACGGAAAAGAATCCAAAGAACTAAACATCTTCTGCATTAAAAATTCAACGGGCAAATCACCGACAATCACAGCAACCGCAACACATAGTCCGATAGAAACGCCGATGGACACACTTAATGTTAAACAAACAATAAGTGTAATAATTGCTAATAAAATTGGTAATTCCATTCTGACACCTCAATTTTGCATTAAAAATCATTTCTTGCCGTCTGTATAAATTTAATCAAGTTCACAAAAGCCCGAATTGCCATTAATCCCATACCAAAAGGCAAAACCGCATAAATAACATACATAGGAACTAAAATTGCCGGTGCCAACTGATTTGAATGGTAAACAAATTGTGTCATAATCATTCCCCACCATGTCATGATTACACAAAACAATAAATCCACAATTTGAGCTAAAACAGGAACATACTTTGCACACAATTTTCCTGCGTTGGTTCTTAAAATAGTAATTGCTAAATGCTTATTTTCCTTTTCAGCATAACTTGCTCCAATATAAACGGCAGCAATAAACAAATATCGTCCCAATTCCTCCGGCCATGATAAAGAATAAGAAATAAAATAACGAAATACGATTTGAATTACGGTAATAACTGTCATTGCACCCAGAAATATTGCTGATAAATTTTCATCAATTTTATCAAATAATTTTAACATATAAACCTCTTAAGCCGAAGAAAGAAAAAATCTTCCTCCGGCTTAGGTTATTGTTGCACAAGTTCTTGAACTCTTTTTAATTGTTCTTGATTTACTTGATCAGCAAACTTTTCATAAACTGACTTTGTCGCTTCAACCCAACGAGCTCTTTCCTCTGGAGGTAATTCAATAACTTCAACCCCCATTTTCTTCATTTCCGCAATGATCTTTTCTTCGTTAGCACGGTTTGTCTTCCGCTCAAAATCTTGCATAACTTTAAAAGATTCCATTATCCAGCCTTGTTGTTCCGGGTTAAGTTTATCCCAAGCACGCTTTGAAAACAAAACAAGGTGAGGGGTATAGACCGTTCCGCTTAATGTCACATATTTTGTAATTTCATGAAATTTATTAAAATATGCTAAATTCAGGTCAATATCAATACCATCGACGGTACCTTGCTGTAAGGTTGTATAGACTTCACCCCATGCGATTGGAGTCGGATTCATTCCAAGCGCTTGTAAAACAGCGATATGTGCTTTTGAATGTGTTGAGCGAATCTTCAAATCTTTAGCGTCTTCCAAACTACGTACCGGACGGTTGCTAAAAATATGTTTATAACCTATATCAATATAGCCTAAACCAATAATACCTTGTTTTTCAAGGCTTTTTGCCAATTCTTACCCAATAGGTCCATCTTCAACAAGATCACAGGATTCATAACTTGGAAAAAGAAATGGCATATCATATAACATTAAAGCATCATTAAACACAGAAAAATTTCCAATACCGTCAGAACCCATTTGCAATACCCCCATGCTTATACCTTGGACTACTGCATCAAAATTTCCATATTTCGAGCTATCATAAATTTGAACTTTAAAAAATCCATTGGAACGTTTTTCCAAATCTTCTTTAAACAATTCATAAGCTCGTCCCATTGGGGTTGCGGGAACATTGGGATGTGCCAATTTAATTGGCATTACCGCCCAAGCAGCCGTCAACGAAAAAAATGAAAAAACAAGAGTAGATAGCAAACTAAAAATTATTACCTTTCTCATAATCTTCTCCATATTTTTTATCTTTTTCAAAAGGGGACAATTCCCCTTTTGAAACTAGTTTCCGAAACAATCCAAATACGCATACAAAGCGGGAGAACCGCCGGTATGCAGGAAGAGGATGTTGGACCCTTCCCTGAAATATCCCTTTCGTACAAGGTCGATAAGGCCGGACATCGCCTTGCCGGAATAAACGGGGTCAAGCAAAATACCTTCGGTCCGGGCAAGAAGCTTTACGGCTTCAACCATTGCGTCCGTCGGAAGGGAATAACCGGGACCGACATAATCATCGAACGCAATGACTTTATCAGCCGGAACCCTTTGCTCAACACCAATAAGGTCAAGGGCTTGGTTCGCCAACTTATGCACAGCTTCCTGCTGCACCGCTTTAGGGCGGTTTACGCCGATACCCGTAACGGGGATATTGATATTGTTGCCGATCATGCCGGCGATAATGCCTGCGTGCGTGCCGGCGGAACCGCTGGGAACAACCATATGGTCAAAGGTCAGACCTTGGATGAACATCTGATGCATGATTTCTTCCATGCAGCCCACATAGCCCAACGCGCCAAGGGCATTGGAAGCCCCGCCGGGAACAATGTAAGGCTTTTTGCCTTCCGCTTTCAATTTTTCAGCGACTTTTCCCATTTCTCCCATCATGTCGGAACCGCCGGGAACAACGGTAATTCCCTTTACGCCGAGAAGCCGGAAAAGGAAGTTGTTGCCGGAAGCTTCGGGCTTATAGCTGTTTTTCACACGTTCTTCAAGCACAAGATAACAATCGAGTCCTTCTTTCACAGCCCAGGACAAAGTCAAACGGCAGTGGTTGGATTGCACGGCACCGCATGTGATAATGGTATCGGCGCCTTTCGCCAAGGCATCGGCAATGCAGAAATCAAGCTTACGGGTTTTGTTGCCGCCGCTTGTTCCGGGTAACAAGTCGTCACGTTTGATATACACGTTCACTTTACCGCCGAGCGCTTTAGAAAAGTTCGGCAGAAATTCGATTGGGGTTGCTTCCTTAACATAGCCGCGGCGTGGAAATTGCGCTAAATTCATACGCTGTCCTCCTTAATTTAATCCTGTTGTCACAAAGCGACAATAATTTCAATTTCAACCAAAGCGTTCAATGGCAGCTGGTGGACCGCAACACAGGAACGAGCGGGGAAATCCCCGCTGAATACAGCAGAATATGCCGCATTGACTTCCTGAAAATCGTCCATTTTCGTGATAAACACCGTTGTTTTTACAACATTCTCAACACCGGCTCCAGCCTCTTCCAAAATAGCTCTGATATTTTTCAATGCCTGTTCCGCTTGAGCTTTAACCCCGCCTTCAGCAAGTTTTCCTGTTTCGGGATTGATACCTAATTGCCCGGAAAAGAAAACCAAACCGCCGGATCGGACAGCTTGTGAATACGGTCCTATCGCTTTAGGGGCTTTATCGCTTGAAATGATTTTTTTCATACTAACCTCATACAATGTTAATGTCGACATTTAATAAATATACTTTTACAGTTTCAATGTCAAGCAAATTCATGTAAGAAATATTGGTCTTGACATGTGCGCGGATTTTAACTTAATATATCGAAAATAAATACGTAAGGTGTGAAATGGATTTTAAAAAGCAAACGTATGCGATTCAAGTCAGTCAATTCATTAGAAAAATGATTCAAGAGGGAAAATTATCCCCCGGCGCCCCTGTAAAAGAAAACGATTTGGCGACTTTTCTCAACATCAGCCGAGCGCCGATACGTGAAGCTTTGCAAATTCTCACCCAAGACGGTCTTATCGTTTCCGAACCGCAAAAAGGAAAAACCATTCGGGTGCTCTCTGCAAAAGAAATTATTGACGGATACGCCCTTACCGCCATTTTGGAAGCAGAGGGAATTATCATGTCCCTTGATAATTGGACCGATGAAGATAACAAAGATTTGCTCAATATTCTAAAAAAAATGGGAAACAAAAGCAAAAAAGCCGCCGATATCACAGACCTTGCCGAGCTTGACGAACTTTTGCACAATATGCTTTTATCCCGCTGCACCAATGAACAATTAATTGAAAACGCACGCCGTTTTTCTTCCAATATTTCAAAATACTTATGCCGTGAATACTGGAAAAAATCCTTTAACCCCCAATCGTTTTACTCAAGACATAAGAAAGTTGTGGATTCTTTCTTCACCAAAAATCCCGAACAAATACGAAAAACTATTTTTGACCATTATAATGAGCTTGCTGTCGCCATTTCAAAATTAATCGAAAACGATTAAAAAATGAAAAAAGAAAACGGAACATGCTTGTTATTGTTCTTTACCGGCAATATTCCGGTTTCAATCACCCGTTGAGTTTGCTTGCGCAATCATCATCCGTACAGGCGCATTTTCCGCTTTAAAACTCGGGCATATGCTTTGCTGAAATGCTCAAAATCCCGGAAAGCGTCAATCCATCCTCGGCTTTGATTGCGGCTTTCGTGCTGTAAGCAGTTTTCTGCGATAACCGAAGATACCCCTTCCGCCTATAAACTACCTATTGCAAAAACGGCATTTTTCCCTTTTATGTTCTTCTTGGCAATGGGCTAAGCTCTCCGCCCTCAAAAAGGATTATTCCAAATCAAAACAAGAAAAAAGCAATAATAAAAAGACGGCAGCACTATTCCTGATTGCGGAAAACTATTCGGCAAAACAGCAGCAATCACAGTTTTATTACAGAGAAAACCATTGTAACATCACAACAAAAAAATTCCCCTTATACTTTACCCTCAAGAATTGCTTCGGATAAATCAAAATGCGTGAAAAGACGCAGCAGAGGCAGGGCATTTTGCAGAATTTTCTCCGCACCTGACGCCTCCTCATCCATAATAATGAACATAGCGCCATTCTGCCCTTTTTTATCCTTTTTCAAAGGAGCCATGATAAGGATCATATCATTGCCGCCTTGAATAAGGCAGCGGCCGGAGCGGAAAGAATCCGGCTCAGCCTCTTTCCACTCGGCGGATAATTCATCAAGATTGAATACGGGACAGATAACAACGCCCGACATGGTGCCGGTACGCACATAAACAATGCCGCTGTCAAGCATTCCGGTCATAAAACCGGCGGCGCCGCTCGATTGTTTTTCTATCTCCCAGCCGGTCGGAGGCGTTACTGTCAGATACTTTTTTTTGAATGCGTCCGTTTCGTCCCGTGCTTCTTCGGCATAAGCAACAGACAGCGGAACAATGAACGCAAGCGCCAAGCCAAACAATATGCCGCTGTATAATTTTTTCATATTCGCCCCCTTCATTTTCAATGAAAATGCCCATATTCCCATCCCCATTCAATCAGTTATTTTAATTAGGACACTATCGTGATTTTATTTGTATTTTCCCAAAGCTCGCTGAAAAACTTCAAGTTTTAATAGTACCGGCTGGCTTTTTGCCGGACTGTTTTGCAGAACGACCACCCGGCAAACAATAGAAAAAATTTTCCGATACACAGCTGTTAAGCTGAAAAGGACACAACTCGAGAAAATCGCCCGATAGCAAACAAACATCAAGAGTATCTGCTTGTGACACATCAAATTTTTCTTGCTTGAAAAAACAGAACGCCACCCATAACACTTCTGGTTTATTTATTCTTCTGATAATGGATATGAATAAATTTTACCACCCATAACACGTATCATGCTAACTCTTGTTGGCGCTTTTTCCCATTAAAACAACGCAGTCAATTTTTCCATTAGCCGCTGCGCGTGCTGAAATGATTTTTCTTTTATTTCTTTTTGTGCGGCTTCATCATTTCTTGAAGCGTAGGAAACACCGCCTGTATGAACATAGCCTCCCCAGTTCATGCCGGAAATTGCCGCAAGCTGAATCAATGGAGGCAAAAACTCATCAAGCGTATAATTTTGCATACCGCCGTGCTTATACGCTTCGGCAGGAGAACCTGTCGTAAAAGAAGCGATAAGGGTTTTGCCGGCTAATGCTTTACCCGTTGAGCCATGGGAAAAGCCATGAATAAAAATATCCTCAAACCATTTTTTCATTAAAGACGGCACGCTGTACCAAAATATAGGAAACTGCAAAACAATAATATCGGCTTTTACCAGTTTTTCCTGTTCTTTTTTCACATCAAATTCATAATCAGGATATAATTTATCCAAAAAATCAAATTCCGCCGCCGGCAGCGAATTTTGCAAATTTTCAAGAATAATCGTATTGGCAAGTGAATTGTTTAAATCATTATGCCCTGAAACAATAAGCACATTTTTCATTTTTTCATCTCCTTTTTAAATCAATTACACATTAACATATAATAATTAAATTAAAAATAGTCCTATAATACGAACTGACTGTTCCATAACCAAAAGTTATAGAAAAAATTACAATTCCACGTTTTATATTTTACTCTCCCCCGCAAAGAAAGCAAGCAAAATTTTCATGCTTGAGTGGGGAATATTGTTCCAAAGTACGTTAATCAAATCAAACGACAAACAGTATGTTACGCTCTATCCGTAACGTATCATATCCAACAAGATAAAATATAATACAATTAAAAATATTAATCACAAAGAACGACTGTTGTAGTTCTCTGTAATATTGCAGATAGTCTTTGATTTGCGGCATTTCACGCTTTAGATGCGGGAGCGTCAGCTCTTTGCCGGAAAAGTGTAATAAGGGTAAGCTTGGGGTGCAGGAGGAGAGAGTTAGGGGACGATAGCCCCCTGTTGCTTACCTCCCTGTAAGATAGAGATATCCCTCTTAGTTATAAAAGGCTGTTTGAGGAACTGAAAGGGGAGTTGAGCAATCCCCCTAAGTATACCCCGCTTTTCCATTGGGGGAAGTATCCCTCACCAAAAGCCTGCGAGATATGGACAAAAAATAATACCTGTCAAACAATCACATCGGAACTGTTCTGGAGCATTTCTATTTGACATGAGGAATTTTTATGCAGGGGAAAAAGTGCTATCTCTTCTGTCTTCATCTGTATCTCTGCTATCGCTATCCGTAAAGCTCGTAAACTCACTAACAGCTGGCGCAAAACTTACAAGTCCGCTGACGGCTAAAGCGAAAAATTTTCTTCCCCTGCACCTTTTTACAAAACTTTTTATGATAATCTCTACATGCTCATAAAATTACATAACATTATGAATATCATATGAAACTGTTCTAAGATTATGGAAAACCAGCCAGTTATGGGCATTGTCCATAACTGTATGCGAATGAGGGAGTGAGGGGAATAATTCCTCCCAAGAGAAAGAATAAAAGAGTGAGAATAAAACAATTCCAACATGTTACACAATAAAAAAACGCCTGTATATGCTTTATACAGGCGTTTAGAAAATAAAAATAAATTAAATACGCTCTGTTATACAAAGCGTGTATAGTAGCGCCAGCAAAAATTTAATAAATAAATTCAATAAATTAAATTTGGAACTCTTGTTTTAGTAATGTTACAATCTTTTCTGCAAACTCTTTGTCGAATTGTATGGTTTGACTAACCTTATCTGGATTTTTTCTGTTAGATTTGCCATACGAATCAATCTGAAAGTATTTCTTTTCATCAAAAATAAAACTATGATATGAGGCAGTTACAACATCTTGGATGTTGTTACGTTCTTGTGATTTCATTATGAAGAGCTATTCAGGGAGATTTGCAAGAGATTAAACAA